>Ga0209489_100192_pt1 | contig 98028 bp, 93 predicted proteins | sample SiratrowhiteBW_FD_187527 | JGI IMG/M metagenome (GOLD analysis project Ga0209489, IMG submission 187527) | Root nodule microbial communities of legume samples collected from California, USA - Siratro white BW (SPAdes) (version 2) | ecosystem: Host-associated > Plants > Roots > Nodule | place... | reverse complement strand
CCGAGCGCATGCAAAGCCAACAGACCGGTGAGCGGACGGGGTCAAGGCCGTCAGCCGCCGCAGGCGGGGGCGCGCCAGCGCCAGCCTTGAGGCCGGCCGATCGCCGGGCTACTTCGCCACAGTTGCTCTTGGCTTAGAGGGTGAAGCGATCAAGCAAAGCTCGGGCGAATTGCGCCGCGAGGACGCGAAGGCATGTCTGCAGCCACGCACACGCTGTCACCTCACACTCCGTCATTGCGAGCGCAGCGAAGCAATCCAGAATCTTTCCGCGGCGGGATTCAGGATTGCTTGGTCGCAAGGGCTCCTCGCAATGACGAGGAGGAGAGAGCGTGTACCACACGCCTCTCGCGTGCCCCGGACGCAGCGCAGCGCTCCTTCAGCGGTGCGCTGCAGAGCCGGGGCCCATGTCGCCGCGCCCGTGCCGTGTTCCCCTGGGTCCCGGCTCTGCGCCGCAACGCTTCACGGGTTGCGGCTGGTCCGGGACACACGAGCAAAAGCCGACATGCAACGCATCGGCAAATCACCGTCCCGCCGGCGCCGACATCGCGCCGTTGGCATAGCGCGACCAATCGGGCGCCGTTGGCTGCGACGGCCAGAGCGCGGCATTGGAGTCGCGGACCGACTGCGTGATGGGAGCGCGTTGCGCCTTGCGGGCGTGGTGGCGGTCGCTTGCGGCGGCGGTCTGGACGGTGGCAGCGGCAATCAGCATGGCGCCGAGAAAGGTGAAAGTCTTTTGCATCGTTGTCTCTCCCGTGACGACGCTCCGGCTGTGAGAGGTGTCGTCGTCGTCCAGGCTGACATGGCGATGGGCCTTCTCGATATCAGCGGCGGCGCCATCACGATGGAGCGAGCAAAATTTTTGGTCCCGGCTAAATATTCGGCAGCCTGCCCTTGGCCCCCGATGGACTTGCCCGCCGCAATCCGGTTCAATGGGGCAACTGAGTTCCCAGGCGACAACGATGTCGAGATATCTGCTGGTCCTGCTGCTGATCGCTTCGCCCGCAGCCGCGCAAGTCAAGATGACGCCGAAGACCGCTGCGGCGCATCCCGATCCCTGCGCGCCGATCGGGCGGACCGCGGACGGCAAGCTGGTCTATTCCATGAAATGCGAGAACCTGCCGGCGCCGCCCGCACCCCCGCCGCAGGCGGAACTGAAGGAGGCGCCGCCTGCGGCAGCCGCCGAGCCGGAGCCGGAGGTGCGGCGTAGCGGCATTTTCGGCTGGTCCTACGATCGCAGGTGATTGCGACTCCGCCCCTTGCGCGAAGCCCGATGGAGTGCTTTTTGCTGAAGGTTCCCCGCGGGGCCTCTAGCCCCCGATCCAGAGAGATGAGATGAGCAAACTCGTTATCCGCGCCGGCGATTTCACCTTCGATGCCCGTTTCGAGGAGCAGCTGGCACCCAAGACGGTGGCCGCCTTCCGCAAGGCGCTGCCGTTCGAAAGCCACATCATCCATGTGCGCTGGAGCGGCGAGGGCGTGTGGATGCCGCTCGGCGACCTCGATTTCGGCGTCGGCTACGAGAACCACACCAGCTATCCCGCGCCAGGCCAGATCATCCTCTATCCGGGCGGCATCAGCGAGACCGAGATCCTGCTGGCCTATGGCGGCGTGCATTTCGCGAGCAAGATGGGCCAGCTCGCCGGCAACCATTTCATCACGCTGACCTCGGGCCTGGAGAATCTGGCGACACTCGGCAAGAGCGTGCTGTGGAAAGGCGCGCTGCCGATCCGCTTCGAGGAAGTCTGAGTGAGTGAGCCTCGCTACCCGCGCGATCTCCGCGGCTACGGCCGCAATCCGCCGCACCCGCAATGGCCAGGTGAGGCGCGGATCGCGGTGCAGTTCGTCGTCAATTTCGAGGAGGGCGGCGAGAACAACATCCTGCACGGCGACCGCGCCTCGGAAGCGTTCCTGTCCGACGTGCTCGGTGCGCAGCCCTGGCCGGGTCAGCGCCATGCCAATATCGAATCCATGTTCGAGTATGGCTCGCGCGCCGGCTTCTGGCGGTTGTGGCGGATGTTCAACGAGCGGAAGTGGCCGACCACGGTGTTCGGCGTCGCCACTGCGCTCAAGCGCAATCCCGAGATTGTCGCGGCGATGAAGGAGTCGGGCTGGGACATCGCGAGCCACAGCCTGAAATGGATCGAGCACAAGGACATGACCGAGGCGCAGGAGCGCGCCGAGATCGCGGAGTCCATTCGCGTCCACACCGAGGTGACAGGATCGCGGCCGCTCGGTTGGTACACCGGGCGCTCCTCGATCAACACCAACCGCCTGCTGATGGAGGAAGGCGGCTTCCTCTATCTGTGCGACTCCTATGCCGACGATCTGCCCTATTGGGTCAGGGGCGCGAACGGCAAGCAGCTCATGATTCCCTATACGCTCGATGCCAACGACATGCGCTTCATCAACCCGCAAGGGTTTGCCGAAGGCGAGCAGTTCTTCACCTATCTGAAGGACGCCTTCGACGTGCTCTACGCGGAAGGGCAGACCGCGCCGAAGATGATGTCGGTCGGCCTGCACTGCCGCCTCGCCGGCCGGCCCGGCCGCGCGGCCGGGCTGATGCGCTTCCTCGATCATATCGGCAAGCACGAGCGCGTCTGGGTGCCGACGCGGTTGCAGATCGCGCAGCACTGGCACGACAAGCACGCCCATCTTGCCGCCGACGCATTCGAGATCGGGTGAGAGGATGATGTCGCAGATCCCGCTCGCCGATCTCAACGCTGCAAGCCGGGCCGAATTCGTCGCGGCGCTCGCCAATGTCGTCGAATATTCGCCATGGATCGCCGAGCAGCTTGCGGCAAAGCGGCCGTTCGCCGGAATCAACCAGTTGCACGCCGCGCTGATTGCGGCGATCCAGGGTGCAGAGCCTGACGTTCAGCTGGCGCTGATCCGGGCGCATCCCGATCTCGCCAACAAGACCCAGCGCGCCGCCGGCCTCACGGCGGAATCGACCGACGAGCAGAACAGCGCCGGACTCGACCGGCTGTCGGAAGCCGAATACGCCGCGTTCGAACGGGCCAACAACGCCTATCGCGAAAAATTCGGCATCCCCTATATCGTCTGCGTGCGCCGTCACACCAAGGATTCCGTGCTGCGCGACTTCGAGACGCGGCAGCCCAACATCATCAAGACCGAGATAAGGCGTGCGATCGAGGAGATCGGCCGCATCTCGGCGCTGCGGCTGGATCAGCTCGTCATTGCCGACGATCGGCTGAAGGTTCACGGCCGGCTCTCGACTCATGTGCTGGACAATCACATTGGCAAGCCCGCGCCGGGAATCCCGGTTGAGCTCGTGGAGCTCGCGAGCCTCGGCGAGAGCCGCATCATCGCGCGGACCGTCACGAACGCGGACGGCCGCACCGACCAGCCACTGATCGGCGGTCGTCCGCTGCCGATTGGCCGCTACGAGCTCAGATTCCGCGTCGCCAGTTATTACGCCGAGCGCAGCGTGCCGCTGTCGGACCCGCCGTTCCTCGACGAGATCCCGCTGCGCTTTGCGATCAGCGAGCCGGAAAGCCATTACCACGTGCCGCTGCTGGTCACGCCCTGGAGTTATTCGACCTATCGCGGCAGTTAGCCACCAAACTTGTCGAGCAGCGCCGGAAACAGCCGGTCCGGCTTGAAGGGCGGCGCGGTGAAGCGGATGCCGGTGGCATCGGCAATGGCGTTGCCGAGCGCAGCGGCAACCGGATTGTACGGACTCTCGCTCATCGACTTTGCGCCCAGCGGTCCGATCGTGTCGGACGTTTCGGCGAAGAACACCTCCGTGCGCGGAACGTCGGCGAAGGAGGGCAGGTGATAATCTCGGAATTTCGGGTTGATGACGCGCCCCGTGGCGTCGATCACCATCTCTTCGTAGAGCGCAGCGCCGAGCGCCTGCGCCACGCCGCCTTCGACCTGGCCGCGGCACTGCATGGGGTTGGCGACGACGCCCGCGTCCGCGGCGTGCACGCTCCTGAGAATCCTGAGCTCACCGGTGCCCTTGTTCACCGCGACGCGAAAGCCCTGCACGTTGAAACCGACCGAACGCGGCGTGCCGTTCGAGCTGCCGGTGCCTGCGAAGGGTTGGCCGCATTCGCGGGCGAGCTTGGCCAGTTCCGTAAAGGACATGCGGCGTACGCCGCTGACGACGGCGTCGGCATCGAGCACGCAGGTGTCCACGTCGCACAGCCACGCGCCGGCGGCGGCCGCCCTCAGCTCGGTCGCAAGCTGCGCGGCTGCGGCATGCGTCGCCTTGCCCGCGACGAAGGTGCCGGCGCTGCCATAGGCGCCAGTGTCGTGGCCGCCGTGCGCCGTGTCGGACTGGCGCAGGCGGATGCGGTCGACAGTGGTCGCAAGCGTCGTCGCCGCGATCTGCCGATGCACGGTGCTGGTGCCGTTGCCGAACTCGGCGGTGCCGACGGTGAGATCGAAGCCGCCGTCATCGCGCAGCGCGATCGTGGCATCGGCGAAATGGCCGGCCGGTGGCACCGTATCGATCATGGTCAGCGCAATGCCGTCACCAACCAGCCATTCCGGCGACAGCTCCGGCTGCGGGCCACTGGCCTGCATCGCGCGCTCGACGAGGTCGAGGCACTGGTCGAGTCCATAGGAGCCATAGAGCACGTCGTGATATTCGGACGGCGGCGGCGACAGCATGGGATCGCCGGGCTTGATGATATTGCGCCGGCGCATCTCGTAGGGGCTGATGCCGAGCTGCTTCGCCAGCTCGTCGATTGCGGCCTCGACCGCGATGAGGGCCTGCGGCAGGCCATAGCCGCGAAACGCACCCGCCGGCACCGTGTTGGTGTAGACGGCATAGCCGTCGACCCGCTTGTTCGGGCAATTGTAAACGGCGATGGACTCGGACAGCGCGTGGAACATCACGGGGCCGGCATGATTGCCGTAGGCGCCGGTGTTGGAGAGCACGTCGAGCTGGAGCGCGGTGAGCTTGCCGCCGGCATCGGCGCCGGCCTTGATGTGCATCCGCATCGGATGCCGCGTCGAGGTCGCGATGAACTGCTCCTCGCGGGTGAGTTCCAGCTTCACAGGAAGCCCTGTCTTGAGCGCAGCAAGCGCCAGGATGTCCTCGACGAACATCTCCTGCTTGCCGCCGAAGCCGCCGCCGACGCGTTCGCAGAACACGCGGACCTTGTCCCTGGGAAGCTGGAAGATGTCCGACAGCGCGCGCCGGGTCAGGAACGGCACCTGCGTCGAGGTGCGGACATTGAGCACGCCCGCATCGTCGAGCCAAGCGAGCCCGCCGTGAGTCTCCAGTGCGGCGTGCTGCACGCGGTGACTGTGGAAGGTCGCCTCATAGGTGACGGCGGAAGCGGCGAGTGCTGCGGCTACATCGCCGAACTCGCCATGCGTCTCCGCCGCGAGGTTACGCTGGGGATCGGCGATCCGGTTCGCGGTGGTGCGGTCAGGATGAAGAACGGGCGCATCCGGTTTCATCGCCTGCTCGGGATCGATCAGCGCGGGCAGGATCTCGTACTCCACCTTGATCCGCCGGCACGCCTCCTCGGCGGCGGCTTCGGTCTCGGCGACGACGGCGGCGAGCTTCTGGCCGATGAAGCGGACGACGTCATCGAGAACGCGGGTGTCCTCGGGATCCATCCAGTCCCTCTCGTGCCGCGCAGTCGAGATCAGGACAGGCGGTGCATCCTCATGCGTCAGCACGGCGTGCACGCCGGGAACGCGAAGCGCGTCCGATTTGTCGATCGCGACGATCCTGGCGTGAGCATGAGGCGAGCGCAGCAGCTTGATGTGCAACAGGCCTTCGATTGCGGTATCGAAGGTATAGCGTGCCTTGCCGCGCACGATATCGGGACCCGCGGGCGCCGGCAGGCTGCGGCCGAAGGCGGCGCCGGTCTCGACGATCGCCTCGACATTGGTGTTGCCGAGGATCGCGTCCTCGATCGAACGATAACCGGTGCAGCGGCAGATATTGCCCTTCAACGCGCTGCCGAGATCGGTGCGCTGCGCCTGGTTCAGCGAGGCGCAGGTCAGGATCATGCCGGCGGTGCAGAAGCCGCATTGAAAACCCTGCGCGTCGAGGAAGGCTTGCTGCATCGGATGGGCGCCGTGGTCGCCGCCAAGCCCCTCGACCGTGGTTACGGTGCGTCCCTCGGCGCGGAACGCCGGGATCAGGCAGCTGTGTACCGGCTCGCCGTCGAGCAGCACGGTGCAGGCGCCGCAATCACCGGCATCGCAGCCCTTCTTCACGCCGAAATGGCCGAGGTCGCGCAGGAACGTGCGCAGGCATTGCCCGGCGCGTGGCTCCTGAGAGAACGCCTTGCCGTTGACCTCGAAGCTCATGGCCGCGTCGCTCCCAGGAGTTCGCTGCGAATTTCCTCGGCTAACCGCAGCGTCATATGCTTGCGCCAGAGCGGCTTGCCATGGATGTCCGTATGGTACAGGTCATCCGTGATCTGCTGCATGAGCGCGGTACGAAGTGCGCTCGCATCCGGGGCTTTGCGAAAGAGAAGCTGGATCGGCCGCACCGTCGACGCGGTGACTGTGAGTGTCAGCGTGTCATCGGCTTCGAGACTTCCGATCAGCAGTGCTGCCGAACGGCCGACGGGCGCCAGCGAAATTTGGCGAAAGGCGGTGCGGCGCTTCAGTGCGACAATGGGGACATCGATCTGCCGGAGCAGGTCGCCCGGCGTGAGACGGTTGCGCTGGTTGCCTGTGACGAAATCGACCACGGAAAGCCTCTGCTCACCGCCGCTGGCCTTCCAGATGGTGCAGACTCCGTCGAGCGCTGATGTGAGCGAGATCATCGGTCCGGCCGGCAGCGACATGCAGAGATTGCCGCCGACCGTTGCCGTCTTCCAAATCTTGAACGAAGCAAGAAAGGCCCGACAGCACTGGTTGATCAGCGGTGCCGCGAGCCAATCGGACGGGCAGGCGAGTCCATCGAGCTCCGCGACGGTGCAAGTGGCGGCGATGCTGAGGTGGCTCTCGGTGAGTGTCAGCGCCGGCCATTTCAGATCGGTGAGATCGATCAGTCGTGTCAAATGCGTTTGCGGCTCCGAGAAGAGCCAAGTGCCGCCTGCGAGCCAAGCATCACCTGCCGTCCAGACGGGCAGCTGCGAGCGCGTTTGCGGATGGGCGACCGCTGTGATGGTATTCAAGTCCATGGCTGCGCCAACCCTCCCGCCGGGTGAATGGTCAAGAGAAAGTGTTGCAAGACGGGAGCCAAGTGGCAACAACAAGTGGCAACAACAAGTCGGAGCAGGGACGCGGTCGTCCTCCGCCTTGCAGGCCTGCCGTCAGCGGGTGTGAGGAGAAGCAGGATCATGAGTGACACAAGGCCGACATGGATCAGGGATCCCCTGGCCATCCTCGCCGACCGTGCCGAGCGCGGCATCGTGGTGAAGGACGGCCGGATCGTCGAGCTGGTGCCGGCCGGCGGTGTGCCCGCAACCGCTGACGTCGCGGTGTTCGACGCGGGCGAACACGTGGTGCTGCCGGGCCTGATCAACACCCATCATCATTTCTATCAGACGCTGACGCGGGCGCTGCCGGCCGCGATGGGCCGCGAGCTGTTCCCCTGGCTTCAGGCGCTCTATCCGGTGTGGGCGAGGCTGACGCCGGAAGCGCTCGAGCTCGGCGTCACCGTGGCGATCTCCGAGCTGCTGCTCTCCGGCTGCACCACCACGACCGATCACCACTATGTATTCCCGGCCGGACTCGAAGACGCCGTCGATATCGAGGTGGCGGTGGCGAAGCGCCTCGGGTTAAGGGTGTTGCTCACGCGCGGCTCGATGAACCTGTTGCAGCGCGATGGCGGCCTGCCGCCCGACAGCGTCGTGCAGGACGAGGAAACCATCCTTGCCGACAGTGCCCGCGTGGTCGCCAAGCACCACCAGCGCGGCGCGGACGCGATGGTGCAGATCGCGCTCGCGCCGTGCTCACCTTTCTCGGTGACGACGTCGCTGATGCGCGCCACTGCCGATCTCGCCGACAAGCTCGACGTGCGCCTGCATACCCATCTCGCCGAAACCGAGGACGAGAACAGGTTCTGCGAGCAGATGTATGGCTGCCGCCCGCTGGACTATCTCGAGCAATGCGGCTGGCTCAACGCGCGCACCTGGCTCGCCCACGGAATCTTCTTCAATCCGGACGAGATGAGACGGCTCGGCAAGGCCGGCACGACCGTCAGCCATTGCGCGTGCAGCAACCAGCTGCTGGCGTCCGGTTGTTGCCCGGTATGCGATATGGAAGAGGCCGGCGTTGGGATCGGCATTGGTGTCGACGGCTCGGCCTCCAACGACGGTTCCAACCTGATGCAGGAGTTGCGGGCCGCGTTCCTGCTGCAACGGGCGCGCTATGGCGTGACGAGGGTCAGCCACAGCGATGCGCTGCGCTGGGCGACCAAGGGCTCGGCAGCCTGCGTCGGCCGTCCGGAGCTCGGCGAGATCGCGATCGGCAAGGCGGCGGACCTCGCGCTGTTCAAGCTCGATGAACTGCGCTTCTCCGGCCACGGCGATCCCCTGGCCGCCCTGGTGCTGTGCGGGGCGCATCGCGCCGATCGGGTGATGGTGGCTGGAAAATGGGCGGTGATCGATGGCGCGATCCCGGGCCTCGATGTCGCAGACCTCATCCGCCGCCATAGTTCCGCGGCGCGGGCCATGCAGGGGGATAATCGGGGGCCAGATAGAAAGAGGGGGCAGCCACAAGTGCCGGGTGCTTCTGGCCACCCCCTCCGAACCTCCTCCGGGAGGAGCAGGTGATTTAGGCGATGCAAGAAGCGTGCTACTTGCCCGGCAGCTTGTCGTCGATGCCTTTCACGTAGAAGTTCATGCCGAGGATCTGGCCGTCATCGAGGTGATCGCCGCCCTTGCACTCGACCGGCTTGCCGTCCTGCCCAACGATCGGGCATTTGAACGGATGCAGCTTGCCCGCGGTGATCGCGGCCTGGGCATCCTCGGCCATCTTTTTCACATCGTCAGGCATGTTGGTATAAGGCGCCATCGCGAACATGTGGCTGTCGAGGCCGCCCCAGGTGTCCTCGGACTTCCAGGTGCCGGCGAGCTCGGCCTTGACGCGCTCGATGTAGTAGGGGGCCCAGATATCGAGGATCGAGGTGAGCTGGGTCTTGGGCCCGAACTTGATCATCTCGGAGTCCTGGCCGAAGGCGAGTTTGCCGCGTTCGCTCGCGATCTGCATCGCCGCTGGCGAATCCGTGTGCTGCATGATGACGTCGGCGCCCTGGTCGATCAGCGCCTTGGCGGCGTCGGCCTCCTTGCCCGGGTCGAACCAGGTATTGGCCCAGATGATCTTGACCTTGATGTTCGGGTTGATGGTCTGCGCCGCAAGCATCGTGGCGTTGATGCCGGAGACGACCTCGGGAATCGGGAACGAGCCGATATAGCCGAGCACGCCCGATTTCGACATCTTGGCCGCGATCAGGCCCTGGATGTAGCGGCCCTGATACCATTTGGCCGAATAGGTCGACATGTTCGGATTGCGCTTGTAGCCAGTGGCGTGCTCGAAATGCACGTTCGGATATTTCTTGGCGACCTTCAGCGTCGGATCCATGTAGCCGAACGACGTGGTGAAGATCAGCTTGTTGCCGGCGCGGACGAGCTGTTCGATCGAGCGCTCGGCGTCGGGACCTTCGGGCACGTTCTCGAGGTAAGTGGTCTCGATCTTGTCGCCCAATTCCTTCACCAGCGCCTGACGCGCGAGGTCGTGCTGATAAGTCCAGCCGAGATCTCCGATCGGGCCCAAATAGATGAAACCGACCTTCAGCTTGTCGGCGGCGGAGGCTGCACCGACACTGCCGGTAAGCAAGAGCCCGATAGCCAATGCAAGAAGTGATTTCCTCATCATCAATCTCCAACATCAGGGGAAAGCCACGATCCGCAACGCGCGCGCCCCATCGCGCACGCCGCGGAAACGAAATTCAGCGATCGGGAACGAACACCGTGCCGAGCGCGGCCGGCGCGGTCGAGCCGCCGGTGCGCGCACGGGAGAGCAAGACCAGGACGATGACGGTCGCGAGGTAAGGCAGCGCCGACATGAATTGCGAGGGAATGCCGACGCCCCAGCCCTGCGCATGCAATTGCAGGATCGTCACAGCACCGAAGAGATAGGCGCCGACCACGAGCCGGCCCGGCCGCCAGGACGAGAACACGACAAGCGCCAGCGCGATCCAGCCGCGGCCCGCGGTCATGCCGGGGATAAAGAACGGCGTATAGGCGAGCGGCAGATAGGCCCCGGCAAGACCCGCGCAGGCGCCGCCGAACATCACCGTGAAGGTGCGGATGCGCAGCACGGGATAGCCGAGTGCATGCGCGGAGACGTGATTGTCCCCGCAGGCGCGTAGGATCAATCCCGCCCGCGTGCGGTACAGGAACCACCAGACGCCGACGATCAGTGCGACCGAGAAATAGACGAAGCCATCCTCGCCGAACAGCACACGGCCGATCATCGGAATGTCGGTCAGGCCGGGAATATGGAGGTGCACGGCCGGCGTGATGCGCTCGCCGACGAAGCCGGCGCCGATCAGGCCTGAGAGGCCGATGCCGAGGATGGTCAGTGCGAGACCGGTCGCGACCTGGTTGACGGCGAGCCCGAGCGCCATCAGCGCGAAGACGAGCGACATCAGCGTGCCCGCAACGATGCCGAGCAGCGCGCCGACGAGAATCGATCCGGTGAGCCACGCGCCGGCAAAGCCGCAGGCGGCGCCGACGATCATCATGCCCTCGACGCCGAGATTGAGCACGCCGGAACGCTCGGTCACGAGCTCGCCGGTCGCCGCAATCAGCAGCGGCGTCGACGCGGCGAGCACCGCGAGGATGATGGCCTCAACCAGCTCCACGGGTCACCTGTCGGCTTGGGAAGACCAGCTTGAAGCGGTACAGGATCAGAGAGTCGCAGGCGAGCACGTAGAACAGCAGAATGCCCTGAAAGACCTTGGTGACGTCCAACGGAATCTTCATCGCGATCTGAGCCTGCTCGCCGCCGATAAAGGTCAATGCGAGGAAAAGGCCTGCAATTAATATTCCAAGCGGGTTCAGCCGGCCGAGGAAGGCGACGATGATCGCGGTAAAGCCGTAGCCCGGCGAAATGCCGGGCTGGAGGTGCCCGACCGGGCCTGCGACCTCGATGATTCCGGCGAGGCCGGCCAGCGCGCCGGAGACCGCGAAGGTCAGGATGATCAGCTGGTTGGCATTGAAGCCGCCGAACCGTGCGGCACGCGGCGCCGCGCCGACCACGCGGATCTCAAAGCCCTTGATGGTGCGCCCGAGCAGGATCGCCGCTGCGGCGACGACGAGCAGGGCGATGATCGAGCCGAGATGGAGCCGCCCGCCCTCGATCAGCAGCGGCACTGTCGCCACTGGATCGAACTCGGCCGTGGTCGGGAAGTTGAAGCCGTGCGGATCGCGCCAGGGACCGCGCACGAGATAGTCGAGGAAGAGGTCGGCGACATAGACCAGCATCAGGCTGGTCAGGATTTCGCTGGCGCCGAACTTGACCTTGCAGATCGCCGGGATCAGCGCATAGAGCGCGCCCGCTGCAGCCGCGAGCACGAGCATCGCCGGCAACACCCAAGCGCCGGCGTCGGTGCCTTGCGTCTTCACCGCGATCCAGCTTCCGGCCACTGCACCGATCAGGAATTGCCCTTCGGCGCCGATGTTCCAGGCATTGGCGAGATAGCAGAGCGACAGCCCGATCGCGATCATCACCAGCGGCGTTGCCTTCACCGCGATCTCCTGGAGCGAATAGCCGTCGGTCAGGGGCGCGATGAAGTAGGCGTGGAGCGCAAGCAGCGGATTCTTGCCGAGGATCGCGAACAGGATGGTCATGGTGACGATCGTCAGGCCGATCGCAATCAGGGGCGAGACCAGCGCGATCGTGTTCGACCGCTCGGCGCGCTTCTCAAGCACCAATTGCATGCGCGGCCTCCTTCGGTTCCAGGCTGCTGCCACCCATGAGCAGACCGAGCTTTTCGCGGGTCGCTTCGCTTGTCGCGAGCGGGGCCGAGAGCCGGCCATGGAACATCACGGCGATGCTGTCGGCGATCTCGGCAAGCTCGTCGAGATCCTGACTGGTCACCAGCACGGCGGCGCCGGCGCTCGCGAGATCGAGCAGTGCCTGGCGGATCACCGCGGCAGCGCCGGCGTCGACGCCCCAGGTCGGCTGGCTCACAACCAGCACCGCCGGATTGCGCAGGATCTCGCGCCCCACGATGAACTTCTGCAGGTTGCCGCCGGAGAGGCTTGCCGCTTCCGGATCGCGCTTGGCCTTGCGGACGTCGAAGGTTTCCGTCGCGCGGTCAACCGTCTTCAGCGTGGCCGCGGTGTCGATGAACCCGTGGTGGACCATGCCGCTGGCAGCGTGTCCAGTCAGCAACGCGTTCTCCGACAGTCTCATCCGCGGTGCGGTGCCGTGCCCGAGCCGCTCCTCGGGAACGAAAGCCGCGCCCAGCTTGCGCCGCTGGGTGATCGAGAGATGACCGGCGGCAATGCCTTCGATCACCACCGTTCCGGGATCCTTCGCGAGGCGCTCGCCGGAGAGCGCGGCGAACAATTCCTCCTGGCCGTTGCCTGCGACGCCCGCGATGCCGAGGATCTCGCCGCCCTTGAGCTCGAACGAAATATGCTCGAGCCGCACGCCATGCGCTTCGCTGGGGGCAAGCGAGAGGTCGTTGACGACGAGCCGCGGCACGGTGGTCTTGCGGCCGGACACGGCCTTCACTTCCTTGATCTCCCCGCCGACCATCATCCGCGCAAGCGAGGCAGCGGTCTCGAGCCTGGGATTGCAGGTCTCGACTTTCCTGCCGCCGCGCAAGATCGTCGCGGTGTCGCAGAGCCGCTTGACCTCCTCGAGTTTGTGGCTGATGTAGAGGATAGCACGGCCTTCGGCCTTGAGCCGCTCCAGCACGATGAAAAGCTGGTCGGCCTCCTGCGGGGTCAGCACCGCGGTGGGCTCGTCCAGGATCAGGAATTTGGGATCCTGCATCAAAGCGCGGACGATCTCGATGCGCTGGCGCTCACCGACTGAGAGTTGCCAGACCTCTCGTTTGGGATCGAGCGGTAGACCGTAAGTCTTCGATACCTGCTCCAGCCGGGCCGACATGTCCTTGAAGGATTCCTTGCCGTCGAGGCCGAGCGCGACGTTCTCGGCGACCGTGAGATTGTCGAACAGCGAGAAATGCTGGAACACCATGCCGATGCCGCGGCTGCGTGCTTCGGACGGACCGGACAACACGATCCGGTGGCCCTGCCAGCGAATCTCGCCGGCGCTGGGCTGGATCAGCCCGTAGATCGACTTGACCAGCGTCGACTTGCCGGCGCCGTTCTCGCCGAGCAGGGCGTGGATTTCCCTCGGCCAGATGTCGATGTCGATGGAATCGTTGGCGAGGAAATCACCATAACGCTTGGTGAGTCCGATCGTCCTCAGGAGCGGGGAATCGCCGGAATGCTGGCCGTTGGGCGTCGAATCTAACATTCGCTGATGCGCTTGCATGGGTGAAGTGCCTCGATAGTGGGCCAGTTTGAACCGCGACGTAAGATGTGAAAAAGCATCATCCCTTGCTCAACGCTTCGGCAGGCGATCGGCCCAGCGGTCGTCTTCGATTCTGGGCGACCAGCAAACGGTACTTGGACTCCGGGAGCGACAGCGCCTGCGAGCGGCGCCTGTTGCAAATTTGTGACGGTCCAAGCCAAATCGGAACCCGCTGTGCAGACCTGACGCCATGTTGAGCAATGACGCGTCGGTCCGTTCACCGCTCGAAGCGCAGCGGTTGCGACGGCTGCTCGGACCTGGCATCGCATTGGGCGCGATCCAGAAAATCCGAATAAAAACAATCAGGGAATGTTCGGCAACAGTGGTCCTTCTCCGCTGCTCCCTGCGTGCGTGGCCACTGCAATCTCGACCATGGTTCGTCGCGTCCTGCCGAAACAAGCGGCACGCCATGTGAAAAGTTGAGGCTTCTCACCCTGGGAGATCGGCGCAAGTGTCGCACCTACAGGGGGCGTGCATTTTTGCCTGTCAAACGAGGGGGTATTCAGGATGTCGTTTCGTTACACGGCAGTGGCAGCAGCGGCGCTGTCGCTCGCTACGCTGGCCACCGGCGGCCTAGCTCAGGCGGCGGATCTGCCGGTCAAGGCGGCCAAGAAGGCTTCGGACCTTCCGTTCTTCCTGGTGATCGATAATCGCGTCACATTCTCATACATCTTCAATGCGTCGCAGCCCGGCGCGTGGTCATTCCGGCCAGACGGGTCGATCGACAGCAAGACCACCAAGCAGGTCTATTCCTTCACTCACTTCGACCTCTGGGCCTACGGCACGAACTTCTTCACCATCTCCATGTTCAAGTCGGATCACAATGATCCGGCCGGGCCATGCACCAACGCCGGCACGATCTTCGGTGCGCCGGCGTCCTGCGCAGGTGCGACCGAAATCTATGGCCTGTTCCGCTCGACCTTCGGCTGGAACGAGCTCTTCGACACCAAAGCCTTCACCGCGGGGCCGCTGCACAACATCTCCTTCGAGGTCGGCATGGATGCCAATACCGAGAACCGGTATTTCGGCGCTGCCAAGCGCGACGTCGTCGGCGGTCTGCAGTTTGCATTCGATCTGCCTTACAAGGGCTACATCAACGTCGCGCCGCTGGTCTATTGGGAGTTCGCCAACCACAATTCCTTCAGCCAGTGTGGCCTGTTCGGTCCAGGCGTTCCCGGCGTCACGTGTCTTGCCGACGGCAACACGTCGTTCAAGCCAACCTGGGCTGTCGAGGTCAATTACTACATGGACCTCGGCTTCCTGCCGCCGAACATGCAGTATTTCTCGATCAGCGGCCGCGCCGGCTGGTACGGCAAGAAGGGCACCGACACCCAGCCGCTTCCCTACAGCCCGGCGAATGGCGTCTACAACACGGCGGTTGAGTTGAACTCCGAGCCCATCCGTCTGACCTTCGATGCTTCGAAGGCGGCTTGGGGTGACAAGTACTCCCATTTCGTGGACGTCTGGGTGGCCTACCGCTACTGGCAGAACAAGTTCGGTCTCGATCACAACCTCGCGGTCGGCTGTACCACGGCCGTTGGTGGTCGGACCGTGAGCACGGGCTCCTGCACCGAGTCCTCGCTCTACTCCGGTATCACCGTGAAGTTCTGACCGCCTGACGCTCTGCAGGTGAAAGACGATGGCGCCGCGCCAAACCTCCGCGGCGTCACCTCCTTTTGAATGAGCTGCTACTTCGTCCAGACGCCGTCGTGCAGCGCTTCGGCCTCCTTTTCGAGCAGCGGGCCGACGACCTCCGTCGGCCGCTGCCCGCTGGCAAAGACCTCGCGACACGGCAGGTCGAGGGTCGGGTTCTCCGGATGGTTGCCGGTGATGCCGCGCAGGCGATGCTCGCTGAGGCCATAAACGACGCGGCCGATGCCGGCCCAGTAGATCGCGCCCGCACACATCGCGCAGGGTTCGGCTGACGAATAAAGCGTGGCTTTCGCCAGCACCTCGCGACTGAGGGTACGACAGGCCTGGGTGGCCGCGAGCCGTTCGGCATGCGCGGTGCCGTCATGATCCGGCATGTAGCCGTTCTCGCTCTCGATGAGCACCTTGCCCTCGGCCGCGACGACGATGCAGCCGAAGGGATGGTTGCCATGGGTGAGCGAGCGGCGGGCGACCGCGAAGGACAGGCGTAGGAAGTGTTCGTCACGTTCGGACATGCCGTCCATCGCTGCTCCACGATCAGTACCGGCCGCGCGCCGGCCGACCAGGATGAAGGTCGGCTTCGCTGATCCGTGCTTCATACATAATTTGCCGTGGAACATCACCAGCAGCCGGTCGGACGGTTGTTGGCGAGCGCAGTTTCCGGATAACCGCTTGAAAAATATTGATTATGCGGGCCATCAAGATCCTGATATGGAAAAGTGCCGGATACCGATACAGGCGTTGGCCCGCCCTCGTGCACGACCGGGACGAGGCAGTCTGGCGCATACTCGCATTCATGCTAATCACGCGCGTGTTGAGGCCGGCGCGGGTGCGTGATTTGGCCGGCACCGAACTCGTACCGTTTGGCGCCGAGACAGCAACTCCCGCGGCCCAGAGAAGAGGAAATTTGTCGAGATGGGGGCCGTTAACGCCGTTCAAGATGCATCGCTCGGCGAAACCATCGTGCGCCGAATCAACGATCTGGCGGCGATCTCGGAAACAGGTGACAATCTCACCCGCATCTATCTCACCAAAGAGCTGCGCGAGGCGGCGGACCTCATCCTTGGCTGGATGCGCGAAGCCGGCATGAGCGCCCGTCTCGACGCAATCGGCAATGTCTGTGGCCGCTACGAAGGCGACCGGCCGGGCGCGCCGTGCCTGATGCTCGGCTCGCATTACGACACCGTGCGAGATGCCGGCAAATGGGATGGACCGCTGGGTGTGATCACCGCGATCTCCTGCGTCGCCGATCTCAACCGTCGCGGCAAGCGCCTGCCGTTTGCGATCGAGGTGATCGGCTTTGCCGACGAGGAGGGGGTGCGGTTCGCGTCGACCTTGCTCGGCAGCCGTGCGGTGGCCGGCACTTTTGACGAGAGCGTCCTGAATACGCGCGACAGCGACGGCGTGTCGATGCGCGACGCGCTCGTGCAGTTCGGCCTCGATCCCGACCATATCGGCGCGGCCGCGCGGGCGCGCCGCGAACTGCTTGCCTATCTCGAATTGCACATCGAGCAGGGGCCGGTGCTGGAAGCGCAGAACCTGCCCGTGGGCGTCGTCACCGCGATTGCCGGTGCCACGCGCCTTGCCGCCCGGCTGACCGGGATGGCCGGTCATGCCGGCACCGTGCCGATGGGGCTGCGCCGTGATGCGCTCGCCGGCGCGGCCGAATGCATCGGTGCGATCGAGCAGTTTTGCCGCACCGACGAGGGCGGCCTGGTCGGCACCGTCGGTTACGTCCAGGCGAGGCCCGGTGCGACCAACGTCATTCCGGGCGAAGTATCCTTTACCATCGATATGCGCGCGCCGACCGACATGCACCGCAAGCGCGCGGTGGCCGACGTCGTCCGCCAGATCGAGGCGATCGCCAAGCGCCGGCAGCTGGCCCTTCAGCTGGACGTCACCCATGAGAACCGCACCGCGCCTTGCGCGCCGTGGCTCAAGGAGCAGATCGCGCAGGCGATCGAAGCCGAAGGCTTTTCCGTATTCGAGCTGCCGAGCGGGGCTGGGCACGACGGCATGGCGATGATCGAAATTGCCGATGTCGGCATGATCTTCGTCCGCTGCCGCGGCGGCATCAGCCATCACCCGGACGAGCATGTCGAACTCGCCGATGCCGACGCCGGTGCCCGGGTGTTGCTCAGGGTGATTGAGAATTTTCAGACGCGGGACAGCCGCGCCGGAGCGAGCTGAACAGCCCGACCGCCGTTCGTCATCGGGGCGAGACACGAATCGATCATGCTTGGCATGGTGACCGGCCATCGCCGGCATCGCGAGACACCAATGCACATGAACAGCGACATTCCTCCGCCGTCACATCGCGCAAACCGCTTTTACCAGGGCATGGCTGCGACTTTTGTCGCCAACGCGCTTCAGGCGGTCAATTTCCTCGGTGATCGGTTCCTGAGAAAGTCGCATCATTCATTGTCGGCCATCGAGGACCTCTATCGGTATTCGATGGACAGCGCGTTCTCGGTGAGCGAGGCCTTCCTCGTCACGGGCGCGCCGCACGCCTCCGCCTATTATCCCCGCGACTTCGCCTGGTTCTATCCTGACGTGCTCGATCCCAACACGATCATGGACTCGCAGGACGCGGTGCGGCGGGTACGTCTGCTCGAGAAGAGCGTGCGCCTGCTGCTGGAGGCGGTTCGCGCCAACGTCGTCACCACGACCCTCGTGCCGGCGGGCCGCGGCCGGTATCTCGGCGTGAACTATTTCTCGCGGCCCTCGGATACGCTGCTCGGCATTCTCGCCGGCCTCCAGCAGATGATCTCTGCCGAGGAGAGGACGTCGTCCTATCTGGCGATGTCGCAATGCGCACATGCAGGCCGCCTGTTGCTGGCCGAATATGGCGATGACCTGAAGCGGGCGATCCTCGAGCTCGCAAGCGAGCTCGAACCGTTCAATGATGACGGCACCGGATATTTGCTTTGCGATGTCCACGCACCTCGCTCCGCTGCAACAGACACCCGCGCCGAACGCAGGCGCTTCGTGACCAATGCTTCGGTCTACACGACCTTCGTGTGGGGCGTGCAGCTCGGGATCGTCAACGAGAACGAGCTGAAGCGGCTGCTCGGGCGCGACCTCGCGCAGTACAAGAACGACCTGCTCCGCCTATTCGGCAAGGATGGCCATATCAGGCATTCCCTGGATGGTCCGGCGAGCTCACCGGTATCGTCGGTTGCGCTGGATTTCGTCAGCGTGCATCGCGGCTTCTGGAATATGAACGATGCCGCCGAGCGCGCGCTGTTCGCGGCGACGGCGGATCTCATCATCGCCGAACCGCGCTTTCGCATCCCCAGCACGTTCCACTTCCTGGTGTCGGCGGATAATCCGCGCAACAAGATCATCCACAAGATCGCGGCACCGGCCTATCAGGGTCGTTCGTCCTGGCCTACGTTCAATGTCGAGTTTGCAGATCGTATGCTGGACTTCGATGAGGCCTCGGGGGGCGATACCTACCGGGCCTGCGCGCAAGGTATATTGAAGGACATTCGCACCGCCACCGAAGTCCACGGCGGCTATCAGGAGCTGATCTCGGAACACGGTCTGAAGTATCGAACCTGGGCCTACAAGGGCGCGGTGGCCCACTCCTGGTTTCCGCGCTTTCTGTCTGTCTGGAGGAGGGCGTATGGAACGCCGCTCCTCCAGTGGAATGACTGATCGACCTTACCCCGCCGTGACGTCCACAAGCTCGCCGCCTTCGAGCACCTTGACCGCCTTGGCGCGGTCGAGGTCGCCTTCCCAGGCCGCGACCACGACCGTGGCCACGCAATTGCCGACGAGATTGCCGAGCGCACGGGCCATGCCGATGAACCAGTCGACCGACAGCACCAGCACAAGGCCGATCGCGGGGATGCTCGGCACCGCGTTCAATGTGGCGGCCAGGATCACGATGGCCGAGCCCGGCACGCCATGCGCACCCTTCGAGGTGATGAGCGAAACGCCGAGCACCAGCAGGAGATCACCGAAGGACAACGGCGTGTTGGTGGCCTGCGCGATGAAGACGACCGCAAGTGTGAGATAGATCGAGAAGGCGTCGAGGTTGAAGGAATAGCCGGTCGGAATGACCAGACCGACGACGGAGTCCTTCACGCCCATGCGCTCCAGCTTCTTCATGATCTGGGGCAGCACCGCATCCGACGAGGCGGTGGCGAGCACGATGGTCAGCTCCTCGCGCAGGTAAGCGAGGAATTTGAGGATGTTGATGCCTGCGAGCGCCATCACCCCACCCAGCACGCCGAGCACGAAGATGCCGACCGAGACGTAGAACAGCAGTACCAGAGACACGAGCTGCTTCAGCGAGCCGACGCCGTATTTGCCGACGGTGTAGGCGACCGCGCCGAGCACGCCGAGCGGGGCGACGCGCACGATCAGACCCATGACGCGGAACAGCACGGTGGAGGCCGCGTCGATGACGGAGGTGATGAGCGCGCCCTTCTCGCCGCCGACCAGCGCTAGGCCGACGCCGAACAGCACCGCGAAGAACAGCACCTGGAGCACGTCGTTACGCGAAAGTGCATCGAAGGAGGTGGTCGGGATCACGTTCATCAGGAAGGCGCCGATGCCGCCTCCGGACAGCTTGTGGGCATTGTCGGCATAGGTGTTGAGCGCCTTGGCATCGAGGGTCGAGGGATCGATGTTCATGCCGTGGCCGGGGCCGAAGATGTAGGCGAGCAGCAGGCCGACGACGAGTGCCACCGTCGTCATGACCTCGAAATAGACCAGCGCCTTGACGCCGACCCGACCGACCTTCTTGAGATCACCCGCGCCGGCAATGCCGTGCACGACGACGCAGAACACGATCGGCGCCACGATCATCGAGATCAGCTTCAGGAAGGCGTCGCTGAGGATCTTGAGCCCGACGGCGAAGTCCGGAACCGCCATCCCCAGGATCACGCCAAGCGCCAGAGCGGCGAGGACCTGGACGAAGAGCGAGGTATAGAGCGGCTTCGGCTCGGCGGCGGGTGCCGCAGTGATGGTCGACATGGTGGACTACCCCGGTCTGACGCGTCTTGAGCGTCAAAGAAGGAGCAACAACCGTGCCAGATTGTCGCGAAGATCCCGGAAGTATCGCAGGCGTGATATCGGGGACGCCGCGCGGCACCTCTTCACCGGTGCACCGCGGGGCGGGGACTCATCGTGTGGCCGCCGAGGAGCCGCAGGGCCCGCGGTCAGTCGTCGTGCGCCCGTGTCATGCCACGAGGTCCAGCAGCCGGCATGATCCGCGCACGAGCACCCTGCGTCCCGCGGGGGTCATCACCGGCACGCCGTCATCGATGACGACGAGGCCGAGCTTGACGAGACTTTCGATCATGTAAGCCTTCGAGAGGCGACCGCTCGACGTCGAATTGCGAAGTGTGCGCAGAGCTTCCCATTGGTCCGGCGAAAGTTCGAATTCAACGTCGTTGCTCATTTTGCCTCAAGCGATAGTCCAGTCGCGCGCCCCTGTTAGCGGCACCGCATGAAAACCATGCGACGACAATGAGTCGAGAATTCGGTGCGTCGTTTAGAATGTCTCTTCACAAATTGCCGCACTTCGTTGCGCCACAAGCGTTAAGATCGTTGGCGCACGAACATCGTTCCGATTCTCGATCACTAATTGATGATCTGTACTTGATGTTGCGGTGCGAACTATCGCAGTGCACAGGAAGGGTCGCTGTCCCATTCCGCGTCGCAATATGCACAGAAATGATGATCGATAGTATTCTGGCTCGCACGGGCTCAGGAGTGGGAGCAGCGCGCACTCGACGAAGTCGCCCGTCACTTTCGGGAGTGCAATCTCGCGCAGGCCGAGCCGAACGCCGCCTGACGCTGGCGGCGATTGTTGCTCACTGATAAGTCGCCACGATATCGGACACGGCGCGCTCAAGCTGTTGCGCCGTGGCGCATTGGCGCACGACGCTGCAGAAGGTCGCGTAGCGCGGCATCTCGGAATCGCCAAAGCCCCAGGCGAGCCGACCCTCGGGATTGAGCCAGACCAGTCGCTTCGAGCGGTCGGCGATCCGGCGCAAAATGTCGGCGCGCGGGTCGAGATTGTTGCTGCGGGCATCGCCGAGCACGATCACCGTGGTCTGCGGCGTCAGCGAACTCATGAACCCCTTCTCGAAATCGACCAGCGAAGAGCCATAGTCCGACGAGCCGAAACCGACCTTGGACATGATCTCGGACATCGCCTCCTCCGGCGACTTCGATTCCAGGATCTCGCTGACCTCGATCAGGTGCGAGGAGAAGGCGAAGGAGCGGACATCGTCGACCACCTCGTGCAGAGAGTGGATCAGCAGCAGAAAGAAATCGGATACTTGCGCAACGGAGCCCGAGACGTCGCACAGGGCTACGATCTTCGGCCGGTCGCGATGCTTGCGCTTCCATGCCGTGAGGAACGGCACGCCGCCCCAGGCCGCGTTGCGGCGGAGCGTGCGCCGAACGTCGAGATGGCCGCGGCGCTGGCGCTTGCGCGGCTTGGAATAGCGCTCGCGCAGCCGGCGCGCGATCTGGCGGATGAGAGCGCGCATCTCGGCGACTTGGCGCCGCTCGATGCGGGCAAGCGGAGCATTGCGCAGGATCTCGTTGCGGAGGTTTTCGGCCTCCTCGCGGGCATAGAGTGCAAGCCCCTGAGAGACCGTATCGCGCACGGCTTCGCGTAACGCGTCGAGCGCGGCGCGTAGACGTTCGGCCAGTGCCGGGTTGGTTGCGGTCAGCTCCTCCAGATCGTCGCGCAGGCGCTGGAGGCCCATGGCGTCGAGGATGCGGCTGGAAAAGATGCCGCGCTGGGTTGAGTAGCGGATGTCGGACAGGGAGGCCGCCCCGGAGGCGCTGGCGATGGCGGCGGCGATCGTATTGCGGTCCTGCGATAGCAGCATCTGCGCGAGCGGGCCCAAACTTTCGGGAGCGCCGGAGGAAGGCGTCCGATCCGCGTCCTGCGGAGTGTCGTTATTGTCGGCTTCGGGCTGGTCTTGCCGCGGCTCCGGCTGACTGAAGAAGAGATCAAAGCAGTCGCCGAGCGCGAGCTTCTCGTCCCGCGACTTGGCAAGTGTCAGGAGCAGCGCGTCGCGCAGGACGGCGCGGTCGGAGATGCCGACCTGCGCGACAGCGCGCATCGCATCGATGCTTTCGGCAGGCGAGACGTGAACGCCGACGCCGCGCGCCGCCCGAAAGAAACGATGGAGATTCTCGCGCATCGGCGTCAACCGAAGACGTTGGACCGCGCCGCCTTGGCAATGAAGGTCGTCACCTGCGGCGCTGCGGCCTCGATGTCGGCTTCGTATTTCAGAAGCACGTTGAGCGTGTCCTTGACGATCTCGGTGTCGAGCTCGGCGGCCTGGAGCAACACAAGTACGCGCGCCCAGTCGATGGTCTCGCTGACCGAGGGCAGCTTCTTCAGATCGAGCGAGCGGATCTCGTGGATGAAGCCGACCATCTGCCGGCGCAGCGTCTGCGAAATGCCGGGTACGCGGCTTTCGACGATGCGCTCCTCCAGCCGCTGCTCGGGGAAGCCGATATGCAGATGCAGGCAGCGCCGCTTCAGGGCGTCGCCGAGGTCGCGCTCGCTATTGGAGGTGAGGATCACGGTCGGCGGCGTGATGGCCGAGACGGTTCCGAGTTCGGGGATCGTGACTTGGAAGTCGGACAAGATCTCCAGCAGCAGCGATTCGAATTCCGCATCCGACTTGTCGATCTCGTCGATCAAGAGCACGCAGCCACCCGGCTGCTCCAGCGCCTGGAGCAGGGGGCGGGGCTCGACGAACTCCTTGGAGAAGAACACGTCGCCGAAATCATGGAGCTGGTCGAGCGCGGCGTGCAGCGTCTGCGCGCCGCCGAGCACTTCGCCGAGCTTGTCCTTGAGGATCTGCGTGTAGAGAAGTTGCTTGGCGTATTTCCACTCATAGAGCGCCTTGGCTTCGTCGAGGCCCTCGTAGCATTGCAGGCGGATCATCTTCATGCCGCGCCAAGCGGCGATGGCCTTGGCAAGCTCGGTCTTGCCGACGCCCGCGGGGCCCTCGACCAGGATCGGCTTCTCGATTTGCTGCGACAAATAGACGGCGGTCGCGATTTGCCGGCTCGCGATATAACCTTGCGCGGCGAGGCCGCTCTCCACTGCCTCGATCGAGGTCGAGGCCTTCTGATCTGCCACGAATGGGCGCTCCCAAAGGTCTTGGTTGAGGCTTGTTCTGCCTGCGTTCCCGGCAAAGAACAAGCCTCGTTTGGGAGACCTCAGACCCGCGCGAACGGCGCTTTTTCCGCTTCGCGCAAATAGTCGAGCGGGGCGCCGGTCGCGATCAGTGCCGCAGCGGCTCCGGCTTGCGGATCGTCTGTCTAAGCTCGGCTCCGCAATCGGCGCATTCATAGACGAAGTCGATCTTGGCAAGACTCCAATGCGGCTCGACCTCGCGCACATACATCGGCAGGAACCCCATGCAGGTGGGGCAAATCACAGGCGCGATCTCGATATCCAGATGATGCTGAACATAAGCTGGCATCTCGGCTCTCCCTCGCAGGCGACCATCAACCCCGCGCAAAAAATACTTCCGGTTGCTCTGGAGCCCTCATCAACTCTTTCGAACAGAGACGGAACGACGACCGTTTGTCGCTCGCTGTGACATTCTTGTTACGGCTCTGTACTGTAACGGGCGGACCAAATGCCTATTTGACAGGCCGATCCGGTGTTCGGACTTTCACCTCAACGATAAGGGAGCACGCCCATGACGCATGCCATTCGCTTTCACAAAACCGGCGGTCCGGAAGTCCTGGTCTGGGAGGAGGTCAGCGTCGGCAAGCCTGGACCCGGCGAAGCGCGCATCCGCCACACCGCTGTCGGCCTCAATTTCGTCGACATCTATAACCGTTCCGGCCTTTATCCGGCGCAACTGCCGAGCGGGCTCGGCAGCGAGGCGGCCGGCGTCGTCGAGGAGGTCGGGCCCGGCGTCACTGATCTGAAGCCGGGCGATCGCGTCGCTTATGGCGCCTCGCCGCTCGGGGCCTATTCGGAGGCCCGGCTGATTCCCGCCGATCGTCTGCTGAAGCTGCCCGACGGCGTCGATGACAAGACCGCGGCGGCGATGATGCTCAAGGGGCTCACCACGCAATATCTGATCCGACAGACTTATCGGGTGAAGGCGGGCGATACCATCCTGCTTCATGCCGCGGCTGGCGGTGTAGGCCTGATCTTGAGCCAGTGGGCCAAGCATCTCGGCGCGATCGTGATCGGCACGGTCAGCAACGACGAGAAGGCGAAGCTCGCCAAGGCGCATGGCTGCGACCATGTGATCATCTATACCCGGGAAGATTTCGTGAAGCGGGTCGACGAGATCACCGGTGGCAAGAAAGTGCCGGTGGTTTACGACTCCGTCGGTAAGGACACGTTCCTGAAGTCGCTGGACTGCCTCGCGCCGCTCGGTGTCGCTGCACTGTTCGGCCAGTCCTCCGGCGCGGTGGAGCCCCTCAATCTCGGCCTGCTCGCCCAGAAGGGCTCGCTCTATGTTACGCGTCCGACGTTGTTCACCTACGCCGCCAAGCGCGAAAATCTGGTTGCGATGGCGAACGAACTGTTCGACGTCGTCAAGTCCGGCGCGGTCAAGATCGAGGTGCACCAGACCTATCCGCTGAAGGAGGCCGCCAAGGCCCATGCCGATCTTGCGGCGCGCAAGACCACGGGATCGACCGTTCTCCTGGTCTGATGCTCGGTCGGGCCGTGACGCGAGCTGCCCAGCTTGCGTCACGTCCGATCGTGCTTGTGCAGATCGCGGGTGTGATCAAGGCGGATTGCCTGGAGGTCGACGTCTTCGGGCGGGATTTGGGGCAAGGCAGCCTCACTCAGGATGGCCTCGGTCACATCCTCGACCGCATTCTCGACGATTTCGTGGATGAACGAGATGTTCTGGTATTCGCCCGAGGCGATCCGGGAGACGACCTCGCGCCTTGTGATTTCGGGATCGACCACCGCCTCGCGGCCCCGCCGCCCATAATCGATCATCACGACGAAATATTGCATGAAAACGATCCTGCCGCGCCCCGTGGTCGGGAACGCGGCATAGTATTTCTGAAAATCGGAACGTTGTCAATCGCGATTTCGGTATTCAAGAAATCGCAGGCCGTGCGCTCCCTTACTTGCCCTTCTTGCGGGGGCGCGCCGATTTCGCGCGCAGCCGCTCAAGCTGCCCCTTGGGCATGGACAGGCAGATCTCCCCGACCCAGTCGAGCTTGACGCCGACGATCGGCTTGGCGTTGAAGCTCGTGAGATTGACGACAGAGGGTGATTTTCCCCGCTCGATGGTCTTCAGATAGCGCTCGCCGGTCTTGAGCCGGACCACCGCCTCTTCGCCGTAGAAGCTCGACAGCGGATGGCGCTGGTCCTTGTAGACCACGATCACGTCGCCGCTTTCGTACTTGGGCAGCATCGAATCGCCCACGATCTCGAATGCGATCGTCTCTTCCATGATGGGGAAGGGCAGCGTGACGTCGCCGAGACCTTCCGGCGGAACCTGTTCATAGTCCGGCTCGATCACCGCGCCGGCTCCGACGCGGCCCATGATCGGCGCGAGATTGAGCTCGAGATATTCCATGATCGGAATGATCTCCGAGGCCTTCACCAGGCGCTCGCCGCCGAGGATCTCCGACACCGCGCCGGGGCGCACGCCCATAGCCGCCGCGAGGCCGCCCTTGCTCTTGCCCGTCTTCTCCAGGCCCCGCTCGATCATTGCTACGTCCAACATGGTGATTCCCTCGATTGCGCACCGTCTCGCCTCTTATAATCCGAAATTCGGAATTGATGCAATTATGAATATCAGAATTATTGCTTGACACCCTATTCGGAATAACGGAATGTGTGCTTCGCCTCCCGGTCGTTCGTTGGTGGGAGGCGCATCACAGGACAGCAGCATGGAACCGGGCCATTGGCCGTCGGAGCACTCCGACGCGCTTCGCGACTATTTTCTCAAATGCATGTCTTATGCAGAGATCGGAAGACAGATTAACGCAAGGTTTGGAACGGCTTACACGCGCAGCGCGGTGGTCGGCCGCGCCAAGCGGCTCGGGCTCGTCGTGCCGCAATGGATGACGAGCCCGTCGATCGTGCCGGATGAACCCAGCTTGCTTTCGCCGCGCCGGGCGGCGTTGCCGAACCTGAATCTGCCGCCGAAGTCGGCGATGAAGCCTGCTGCGCGGGTCAAGTTGCGTTGCGTCGGCGTCCAGCCGCGCCTGATCCAACTGGTCGAGCTCGAGCCGACCGACTGCCGCTATCCCTATGGCGGCGACAAGGACGGAGAGGAAATCACCTTCTGCGGCCACCCCCGCCAGCCGAGCTCCAGCTATTGCACGCCGCATGCCCGCCTGACCCGCCGTTCCGAGGCTGGGTCTGCCCGTGTTGCAGGCCCCGTCGTGCTGAAGTTGGTTTCGGCCGCCTGAAGGTGCAGCCGTCCGTTCAATCGTCAGACTTGCAAGGAGAATCCGAGTGGCTCGTGCCCGACGCAACAAATCTTACAAACTGGCGCAGATCTACGACCGGCGGTCGCGGGAGGTGCCGTTCAACGCCGAGGTGGCGGAGGTCGAGGTGGACAATCCGCTCGCGCTCGATTCAGGTGAGAAGATCTTGGCCATCCGCTCGATCCGTAGCGATCCGCTCGGCCGGCTGCACGCGCACCACCAGATCGACGAGGCGCAATACCGCGGCGGCCGCGCCTTCCAGAACGATTGGGAGCGGGCGGAGCGCGGCCCCCAAGCGGTGGATACGACGCGCGAATATGTCGATGGTGCCGGCACGCGCGAGCCGGTCACCGAGAGCCAGCGACAGGCGGTGCTGCGGCTGAACCGGGCCGAGCGAGCTCGGCACCGATGGCGCCGCGCTGGTGCACGACGTGCTGGTGCTTGGTCTGACCATGGATCAGATCGGGCAACGTCGCGCCGTCCGCACGCAGCGCTGGAACGATTATTTTGCGCGGCGTTTTCGCGAATGCCTGGATCGGCTGGCGTTGGTCTACGGCTTCGCGACGGAGACGGGAACGCCGCGAGCGGACCGGCGTAGATGATTGCGCGACGCCGGCAGCCTTGGCCGCCGGCGTCGCAGCCCGTTGCTTAGGGATGAGGGACAATCTGGTAGGGTGTGGTGTAAGGCTCGACGCGGAGCGAGGCGTTGGCCAGAAGCGCGATCTTTGCAGTCGGCGCTTGCTGTAATTCGCCGTTCGGCCCACGATGCACGTTGTATTGCCAGACGGTGAGATCGCCCTTCTGTGCCAGCGCGTGTGCAACGGCGCCCGCATCATTGCCGCCGAGCGCCTGAAGCTCCTCCGCTGACAATCCGACGACGATTTCGTCCTTGATGGTGACGATCTTGAACAGGTTCATCTTGGTCTCCTGGGCCCATGCGCCTTGTATCGAAAGGGTGAGAAGCGCGACCGCGGCGCCCTTGATGAGATCGCAGCGAGAAAGCATGCCGTCGTCCCCTTGGTGCTGACGCGCGCCCAAATCAAAGAGTCTTCAGCCATGGCGCCCGTATCTGCGTGGCCGTGCCGCAACGGCTTGGTCGCTCGCTCGCGGACAACGGTTCACGGCGGAATCCAGACGGATGGATCCTGCCGCGAGCAGCAGCGCCAGGACCGAGACCGGAGACCGGCTGCAAAATCGACTTTCGTGCTGGCGATGCAACCGCGGCGATTGGACTCAACGATAACGGGTATGCGCCGGATTGCCGGCGATCAGGGGTTGTGTGCGTAATTGTCGCCACTTCTTGACGCAGGTGGGTGGCGGTCGGTATTCCTGATATCCGGAATCACCGCGGCGTGATGCAGACGAAGCATCGCAATACCCACGATTCAGCTTGCCGGATAGGTTGTTGCTTGGCATAGTTACAACCAACTGGTTGGGGCCGCCGTTTGAATGTCGTTCAGCGTGCCAATCCGGCGGGCGCCCCGGCCGAGAGTTCGTCGGGATAGGTTCTGTTGCGGCGTTCGGTTCTCGAGTGGATCACGAAGGCCGATGCTTGTCATAGGTGCGAGATGAAAAACCTCGATTTCGCGGCTGAGCTGCATCTCAAGCTCGGTGTGCCTACAAGCAGCACTGTCGAAAGTCTGCGTCTGCTCCGCGCATTCCTGAAGCTCGCGCCTCGGCAGCGTTTCGAAGTGATCAAGCTGGTCGAAGATCTCGCCACCGAAGAAGCTCTTCCCGAGCACCCCTTGTGCTGAATCCGGCCGCGTGCCGGGTCCATTCGTCTCCCCTCTTTTCTTGCCAGAACCTGGCTCGCCGGCGTCGTTCCCCCGAGGCTGGCCGCTGGAAGGCGGTCCGGCAAGTGTGGTATTCAGTTGGGAAAAGGGAGGAGTGCGACCATGATTGAACCAAAGCTCGAGGTTCCGGCCGAACTGCGCGATTTGGCCGAAAAGACGATCGACCAGGCGGAAAAGGCATTCGGCATGTTTTTTGAAGCCGCCACCAAATCGATGTCGACCGTTCCCGGCGCGGGGACTGAGGTGTCGAAGCAGGCGCTGGCTTTCACAGAGCAGAACATGAAGTCGGCCTTCGAGCATGCCCGCAAGCTGGTGCATGCCACCGATCTCCAGGAAGCGATGCAAATCCAGTCCGATTTCCTGCGCAGTCAGTTCACCAGCGCCGGAGATCACATGCGCCAGATGACCGGCAGTCTCATGCAATCAGGCAAGGGCAAGTCGTCCTGATTCTCGGCGTGTGTACAACGTGCCCGCAAATTGATCTTGTGTGGCATGGAGATCCGCGCTTCGATACTTGCGCAGGTCCATGACGGGCCACCGGATGATTTCATTCGCCGTCCGTCATCCTTTCTGCTGATCCCTGCCGGTCCTCCGGCAGGGATTTGCATTTGTGGCAGGTCGTGATCGTTCGGGATGAATCGTCAGGCTATTGTTTGAGCATGATTTTTCGCAAAACCGCTGCACCCGCGGGCCGGCCGAGACATTTCGTATCAAGGCTTTTCGCATCGAGACTTTCGGTATAGTGCGACACGTGTCTCTCCGACGCTGCACCGCACTTCTAGCTTGCCGGCTCGCTAGCCGCCTTGATCTGCCGCAAAGCGCTCCCGGCTAATAGTCGCCCGGATTCATGATCATCGGACTTCCCGTATCGGCGGGGGCCAGCGCGCTGCTGGCACTGTCGCGCAGGAAATGGTCGAGCGTCGCCTGAATCTTCTCCTTGACCGCATCAGGACCGCGGTCGCTCATCTCGGTATGTTGTGCGCCGGTGTGGACGATGTCGATGCCGCGCGCCTTGGCCTGTTCCGGCGTCGGCAGCACGCCGGGGTCGGTCAAGAAATGAGGATCCTTCGAGCGGAACGAGAGAATCTTCAGATGATCGCTGAGCACGAAAGGCACCCGCAGATTGTCGAGCGTGATCACCTTCGACACCAACTCGGGGTGCTGATGGGCGACATACATGGAGACATCGCCGCCGTTGGAATGGCCGACCAGCGTGATGTGCTCGTATTCGACGTTCTCCTGCCGTCTCTTCAGTTCGCCCAGCACGAAGAGGATGTTTGCTTCGCAACGGATGTAGACTTCGCGCCGGCCGACATAGGGCTGACCGATATGGGTCATCAATGGCGGATCGCTCGGCAAGTCCTGCTGGATGCTGGCAACCAGATAGCCTCGCGCGGCGAGCACGTTGGCAAGGAAGGAATATTCGGTAGCCTTGACAGTGTTCCCGTTGCTGATGATGGCGAGCGGGAGCTTCCAGAGGCCCAGATTGGCCTTGGTCTCGTAGTCGCGCCGCACGGCGATCTCGACCGCGATCGGACGCTGGCGCGAGGCGTCGAACAGGGTCAAGGTCTCATGGCGGATCGCGAACCGGCTCACGACAAGATATTCCCCGACGCCGAGGACGCAGAGAAACGCCAGGATTGCAAACACCCTCTTCATCGCTTCGTTCTCAATCAATTTTGACTGAACGTGGTCATTGGGAACTCCCGGATCGAGCAATCGTGAGCGGGTTACGGGATTAAATTTAGGCAAGTCTGTGAGCGGCGCCCCGAAAGCGCCGCCCGGGTGCCATCGCACCAGACAAGGGTTAAAGGCAGCCGGCCTTGCTGCGATCGGGGCAGAGCCGGAACGCGCTCGAGAGCGTGAAAAGGAAGCGCGGGCTACGGCGCTCGTTGTCCGGCGCCCGGTAGCTCAAGGGGACCGCCACGCCGAGATCGGCCTGGAGATCGTATGGCAGGAAGAACCGCACGCCGGCTCCGGCCGATGTCAGCGACAGCCCATCGCTCAGGCGATAACCGTCATTCCAGACTGCGCCTGCGTCGCCGAAGACGTAGAGCTGATAGCCCGCCCAATAGCGGAAATTGAGCTTCTGATCGAAGCGCAGTTCGGCTGAGCCGGCAAGGCCGTTGTCACCGCTGATCTCGGCTGCGCCATAGCCTCGGCCGAAGGCCGCGCCGCCAAGATAAAATTGCTGCGAGGTGAATAATGGCCGTGATGCCGTCTGGCTCGCAGCCGAGAGCTTGAGCGACCAGGCGTCGTTGAGCGTCTGGTAGCGCGTGAACCAGAAGTTCAGCACCGAGAAGTTCGACGAGGCGCCGTCGCGCGATAACAGATCATCGTCGAAATGCGATGCGCCAAAGATGTCGAGGCCCTGGCGGTAGGTCAGCGTCGCGAGATTGGTGCCGCCGAAGCGATCCTGGAGCCGGTAGTCGGCGGTCAGGCTGACGGTCCTGATGTGGTCGTTGTACCAGGGGCCGTAGATGTCATGCTCGGAGACGTTGCTGAAGGTCCCGGCGACGGTAAGCGTCAGCCCGGAGGATTGCGACATGAAGGGCACGGCGCTTGCTCGCACCTCGAAAGCTTCGGTGGTGGTGATGTCGCCGTCGAGGCGGCGTGCGTCACCCGGCCGGACCGCGCTGTACAGGACGGAAGCACCGAGGCGGACACCGTCGACGCCGACGGGCGCGTCATAGGACAGGCGTACGAAGCCGAGCTCGCGGGGATCGTTGGCAATGGTCGACAGGTTGACCGTCAGCGCGTCGCCGGGCGCGAGATAGGAGTTGAACGCGCCGGTGGCGTAGGTTTGCCAGGGACCGACCGACGACGATCCGAGATTGTCCAGGCCGAACGAGGAGAAGACGTGCCAGGTCTTCAGATAGACGGTCAGGCGGAAGCGGCCGGTCGTACCGCCGATCTCTTCCAGCGCGGTGTCGGTGATCCGGACGCCCGGCTTGCCGCTGATCAGGAAGAGCTGGCGTTCGAGTGTTGCCAGCCGCGACGGTTGTTCGGCCAGAACCGGGCCGAGCATCGGCCTTACGCCGAACTGCTCGGCGCCGTCGCCTTTCAGCTCGGCCTGCACGATTGTGCCTTCGATGACCTGGATGCGGACGTGGCCGTCGGCAATGTCCTGCGGCGGCACGATGGCCCGGCTCAAGTGGAATCCGGCTTCGCGGTAGAGGTCGCTGATCGTGCCGGCGATCGCGGCGAGGTCCGCCTGCGAAACCTTCTTGGCGAGATAAGGCTGATAGACCGCTGCGATGCGATCGGGGGAGATGGCGCGAGCGCCGATGACGCTGATCCCGCGCAGTAAACCCGTCGCCGTAGTTCGACGGAGACTGTCCTCGAGGGCGGTAAAGGTTCGTTAGCCGCATGATTTTTCATAGTTTTTTATGGTCAACGATTGGTTAATCCGGTCGCGCTGCTCGCGGCTGTCCGATAATCCTATCTTGAGTGATCTCGGATACCCCTCAGGCCTGACTGTAACGCGGACTGAGGATCATCATGTTCGGCAAAGTTGGAATGCGGCGCGCCTTGCTGGCAGTGTTGATCCTGGGAACGACCTCCAGCGCGTTCGCGGCAGATGACGGTGTCTGGTCCGTCAGCAAGTCCTCGGGCGAGGTCTGGCTCGCGACGAACGGCACCCAGCAGGTGTCGTTGAGCCAGGAAGGGACGCTGAAACCGGGGGATACCATTCGTACCGGACGCAACGGACGCGTCCTGCTTGTCCGCGGTGAGGAAACGATTCTGATCTCGCCTAATTCGGTGGTCGGCTTGCCGGCGGAGAAAAAGGAAGGGCTCTCGACCACCATCATGCAGCAGGCAGGTTCGATCCTGCTCGAGGTCGAGAAGCGCAACGTCAAGCATTTCGAGGTCGAGACGCCCTATCTGGCCGCTGTGGTCAAGGGAACGCAATTCAGCGTCACGGTGGGAGCGGGTAGCACCAAGGTCGGCGTGCTCCGCGGCCAGGTCGAAGTCTCCGACTTCAAGACGGGACAAATTGCACAGGTCATGCCGGGACAAGCGGCCACCGTCCTTGAGCACGGCAAATCCGGCATCAGCCTAAGCGGTGCCGGGACGTTCAATCCGATCGAGCACGGCAATCCGCGCGCCCCGACGATCGAGCGTGTTCCCGTGCCGAAGTCAGGGCTGTCGGCGCCGCGCAATGCGGCGAACGGCGGTGCCATCCATGCGCTCGGTCCGATCGACAAGGGGACCAAGACGGCCGGCGCGCCATCCCATCCGGCGGCTGGAGGTCATGTCCCCAAGGCCGGCGTCGTGCGGATCTCGAGCTCGCTCGGTGAGGTCAAGCTCAACTTCCATAAGGTGACGCGCGGACTTGCCCACGGCACTGTGGCTCGCGGCCAGGTGCGCCACGCCAATGCCAGCACAGGTGCCGAGACGGTCCGGAGCGACAACCGGACCAGCACGAGCGCATCCAAGGGCGCGATTGAGACTGCCGCAACGACGAGCGGTGCCGCAACGGCTGGCGGTAGCGGCTCGTCGATTCCGGGCGCCGCAATAGCCGCCGCGGCGGCCAACAACGGAAACTCGGGCGGCAAAGGAAATGCCGGCGGAAATGGCAACTCCGGCAATGGCAACAATGGTAACGGCAACGGCGGCAACAACGGCGCCACTGGGAACGGCTGGAACAACAACGGGAACGGCAATTGGAATGGCGGCGGTCACGGCAGCAATCTCCATGGCCGCGACCGACACTGAGGCGGTTTGCTAGGGGATGAGGGGGCGCACCCGCTGGAGCGGGCGCGCGAGAGGATCAGTGAAACGCTATCGGCCACATATTCTGGTTGTGATCGCGCTTGCGATCGTGCTGTCTACGGGATGGCACGGTTCGATTCGCAACGCGCTCACCGACCTGCGCTTCGCCTGGCAGTCACGTGACGCCAGCGGCAGTGTCGTCGTCGTGGCTATCGACGCGCCGTCGATCGACCAGATCGGGGTCTGGCCCTGGCCGCGCAGGTTGCACGCCGCGCTGCTGTGCAGGCTCGAGGCCGCGGGAGCGCAGGACGTCGCCTTCGATGTCGATTTCAGCACGCCGTCGGATCCGGCCTCGGACGAGGCTTTCGTCAATGCGCTCCGCGAGGTCGGCGGCTCGACCATCCTGCCGTCCTTCAAGCAGCCGACGCCGTATGGTGGTCCGGCTCACGTCAACTGCCCCCTCAAGTCGTTCGGCAACCAGTCGTGGCCGGCCGTCGTCAATGTCGCAGTCGAATCCGACGGACTCGTTCGTCGCTATCCGTTCGGCGAGAAGCTCGGCGACGCCTTCATGCCTTCGATGGCGGTCGTGCTGGCGGGACAGGATGCCAACCGGCGGCCGCCCTTCCTGATAGATTTCAGTATCCGTGCGGCCACCATTCCCACTGTCTCCTATGTCGACGTGCTACGCGGCGATACCACCACGCTCGGCAAGCTGAAAGACAAGAAGATCATCGTCGGTGCGACAGCGCTCGAGCTCGGAGACCGGTTCAGCGTTCCGAACGGCAAGATCATCTCAGGGCCCATTCTCCAGGCGCTGGCTGCTGAATCCATCTTTCAGAACCGGATGCTGCGCTGGACGTCCGATATCGGCATGATCCTTGGCCTGGGCGTGATCTGCGCGCTGATGATGTATTCGTGGCGCCGCTTCGCACCAGGAATTCGCGTCGCGATCCTCATCGCGGCCGGGATGGGCCTCGAACTGGTCGCGGCCTTGGTGCAGGCGAGGTGGGCTCTTGTCATCGACACATCGCTGTTTCACATCGCCACTGTTGCCTATCTGACCGCAACTGCGCTGGACGAAATCGATTTTCGTAGCCTGCTCGGACGCATTGCAGAGAGCCGCTTTCATCGCATCGCGATGTCGCTCGGCGACGGGCTCGTCTGCACCGACGAGGATCACCGGATCACGGTTTGGAATCCCGGCGCGAGCGCGATCTTCGGCTACCTGCCGGCCGAGATCATTGGCCGCCCGTTCGAAACGCTGTGCGCTTTGCCGGTGGACGGCGGTACAAGGCCGTCCATGCACGACGCGGCGCGCCAGGCGCTTCTCGTTCCAGGCGGGGCGGTCGTCGTCGAGTTCGAGGGCCGGCGCAAGAATGGGGAGACCTTCCCGGTCGAGGCGAGCTTCTCGGGCTGGCAGGGAACGGACGGCTTCCAATACGGAGCGATCCTGCGCGATATTTCGGTCCGCAAACGTGAAGTTGAGCGTATTCGATACTTGGCCGAACACGACGCGCTGACCGGGCTTGCCAACCGGAGCATGCTGCATGCTGGCCTCACCGATCTGATCCGTGCGGCAGAGCGGCGGTCTTCCGGCATCGCCCTGCTCGTGCTCGGGCTCGACGGCTTCCAAGAGATCAACAACATGCTCGGACACTCGGCCGGCGACCTCGTGCTGCGCGCGGTTGCCGAGCGTCTCCAGAGCGAAGTCGATGGTAAGGCGATCGTGGCCCGGCTCGGCGGGGACGAATTTGCCATCGCGATCGATTGCGCGAAAGTCGGCGAGCCGATCGCAGCGTTTGCCGAGCGGATCGCGCACGCGTTTGAAGCGCCACTCGCAACGGGCGCGCGACAGCACCGCGTCAGGATCAGCGTTGGCGTTGCCGTCTATCCGGAAGGTGGGCAAAAGGCTGATGATCTCCTGAGCAATGGCCATCTGGCGCTGAGCCGCGCGAAGAGGACCCGGCGCGGCAGCCATGTGATCTTCGAAAGCGTGATCAGGCAGGAGCTCGAAAACCGGCTGACGCTGGAACGGGAGCTGGCACTTGCCGCCGACCGCGGCGAGTTCGAACTATTCTACCAGCCGCAGGTTCGTCTGATCGACGGCAGTCTGGTCGGAGCCGAAGCGCTCATTCGCTGGCGACATCCGGTGCGCGGCTACGTCTCGCCCGGAGACTTCATGCCGGTGGTCAACACGTCGGCCCTGTCGGAGCGGATCGCGAACTGGGTGATGGAAACCGCCTGCCGCCAGGCGCGAGCCTGGGAATTGTCCGGCAACAACGTGCGCGTCGCGCTCAACCTCGCGCCCTCGCAGCTTCAATCCGGCGATCTCGCGCATTCGGTCGCGGCCCTGCTCGACGCGACGGGGCTGACGCCATCGCTTCTCGAAATCGAAGTCACCGAAAACATCCTGCTCCATGACGAACGCCGTGTGCTCGCCATGTTCAAGCGGATTCAGGAGCTCGGCGTCCGAATCCTGTTCGATGATTTCGGTACCGGTTATGCGAGCCTGAGTTATCTCAAGAAGTTTCCGCTCGACGGGCTCAAGATCGACCGATCGTTCGTATTTGGGCTTCTCGCGAATTCCGACGATGCTGCCATCGTCAGCTCGACGATCGGCCTCAGCAAGCAGCTCGGTCTGACGGTCGTGGCTGAAGGCATCGAGAACAAAGCAACTGCCGACCTCCTGGTCAGCATGGGATGCGGGGAAGGGCAGGGATATTTCTTTGGCCGTCCGATGCCTGCCGCGGCATTCGAAAAGCAGTTCCTGGCCGCGGAGCTCGAGGCTGCCAGCGCGGCCTGAGCAGGGTGGTTTGCTGCTACCGCCGGCGCGCTATTGCGACGCCAAAGAGGAATGCGACGAACAGGCTGGTCAGCGGTGCTTCGCGCGTGATCGCCGCGACTGTCGCGAGAGTTCCGCCAGGCTTTCGCGCTTCCTCGATCGTAGACGTCAGGCGGTCGACAGCTGCGCGCAGGCCTCCCGCGACCTCGCCGATCGTGCGGGAGACGTCCGTCGCTGCATCGATGGCACGCTCGGCCACACCGGGTTGGGAAGTGGGTTGCGGTATCTCCGTGCTCACGGGCGCGACCTCCAGGCCTGACATGCGGGCCGACACCTTTGGCTATCCGCGCGAGCGCTCGTTTTGAACAGCGGGTCTGATGACCTTTGGCTATCCGCGACAGGCGCCGTGATTGACGGCGGGTGCCGGCCTTGGATGGGCAATTCAGCGCGCGGGATTTTGTTCCGGATGATTTGTTCGGGCGGACCTTCCCCGGGAAACGACGGGTGCGAATCTCTGTTAGGCTAGGTCAACCTTGCTGATGTCAGGAGACAGCCGTGACCGATCGAACCATGGCGGATCGAGCCCGGCGCATCGCCTTGCTCGGCGCTCCCATCGACATGGGGGCCTCGCAGCGCGGCACCTTGATGGGTCCTGCCGCACTGCGCACCGCCGGCCTTGCGACACTGCTAGAAAGCCTGGATTTCGAGGTCCTCGATCATGGTGATCTTTCCGTCGCCGGAGTCCCGGACCTCACCGACAGCCCGCCCGAAAAAGCCAATCACTACCGCGAGATCCAGCGCTGGACGCGCGTGCTGAGCCGCAAAGGTTATGAGATCGCGACAACCGGCGCGCTGCCGATCTTCCTCGGCGGCGATCACACGCTGTCGATGGGATCGGTCAATGCGATGGCGCGTCATTGGCAGGAACGTGGACGCGAGCTCTTCGTGCTCTGGCTCGATGCCCACGCCGATTACAACACGCCGGAGACGACGATCACGGCAAACATGCACGGCATGTCAGCCGCGTTCTTGTGTGGCGAGCCCGGCCTCGACGGCCTGCTGGGTGACGATCCGCGCGCTTCGATCAATCCGGACAAGCTGGACCTGTTCGGCGCCCGTTCGATCGACAAGCTCGAGAAGGAGTTGATGCGCTTGCGCCGGATCAGGATCGTCGACATGCGCCAGATCGACGAATTCGGCGTCGCCGTCCTGATCCGCCGCGTCATCGAGCGGGTCAAGGCGGGCAATGGCGTGCTGCATGTCAGCTTCGACGTTGATTTCCTCGACCCTTGCGTGGCGCCGGGCGTCGGCACCACAGTGCCGGGTGGTGCCACCTATCGCGAGGCGCACCTGATCATGGAGCTGTTGCACGATTCCGGCGCCGTAGGATCGGTCGATATCGTCGAGCTAAATCCCTTCCTGGACGAACGTGGTCGGACCGCGCGTACTGCAGTTGAGCTGATCGGCAGCCTATTCGGTCAGCAGATCACCGACCGGCCGACGCCCAGCAACGCAATCGCGCCGGGCGAGTAAAGCGGCGGACGGCCTGTGTGCTGAAAGCGCAGCAGTCGGAAACGTGTTCACGGCGCGGAATTTTGTTTCGGCAAATCAACAGGAAAGGCGCTGTTGGCTCGGAACTTGCTTGATGGAAATGGGAACCTGATGGGGCGCCATCGCATTGACCTGCGATAGAGAAGATAGCGGATCCTCCGATGACAATTGGCCGTTTCGCAAGCTCCATCTCCGCCGCCCTCCGCCATCCCGGCGTGATCGCGCTGATCGTCGCGGGTGTGACGATTGCTGCAATGCTGATCGTCGACCACGGACCCTGGAGCCGCGCCAAGACGCAGCCGGCCCATGTTGCAATGTATGCGACCACGGGAGACGCGGCACGGGCCGCTGGCGCCACGGTGCTACCGACCAAACCGAAGTCGCCGATCGAGCCAGTGCGGCCGGGACCCAAGACGTCCCCCACCGTCAATCCCGTGACGCCGTAGCGCTCTCGGCTGCTGCGACCGCTCGTCTTCGGCGAATGCGCGCGGCAATCGTGCGCAGTCGCGTCATCCAGTCAACGATGAACCCAGCAAAGCGAGGACGGCCAGCGCCATCAGCGCGGTGGCGAGCCAGCCCAGCGCGATCAGCCATGAGCGGGCCCTGAAGCGGCCCATGATGGCGCGGCTGGAGACGATCAGCATCATCATCGCCATGATGGGGACGGCGACAATGCCGTTGAGCACCGCGCTCCACACTAGCATATGGATCGAGTCGATCCCGGTGAAGCCGAGCCCGAAGCCGATGAGGGTTGCCGCGGCGATGATGGTGTAGAAGCCGGCCGCTTCGTCCGGCTTCGCCTCCAGCGTGGCGCGCCAGCCGAAGATCTCTGCGACGCCGTAAGCGGCCGAGCCCGCCAGGACGGGGATGGCGAGCAAGCCGGTGCCGATGATGCCGGTCGCAAACAGGGCAAAGGTGAAATCCCCGGCGAGCGGCCGCAACGCTTCAGCCGCTTCCGTGGCCGAACTGATGTTGGTGACACCGTTGGCGTGCAGGACCGACGCCGTGGTGAGAATGATGAAGAAGGCGATGCTGTTGGAGAGCAGCATGCCGGAGATGGTGTCGGCCCTGATGCGCGCGAGCTCCGGGCGGCCGCCGTGCTTGAGTTGGCGAAGCGGCTTGTCACGCCTGCCCTGGTTCATCTCCTCGACCTCCTGCGAGGCCTGCCAGAAGAACAGATAGGGGCTGATGGTGGTGCCGAGCACGGCGACCACCATCAGAAAATAATCGCCGCTGACATTGGCCTTCGGCCACACCGCGGCGAGCAGCGCCGTGCTCCAGGGAATCCTGACGGTGAAGGCGGTCGCGACATAGGCGAACAGCGCCAAGGTGAGGAATTTCAATACGGGCGAATAGCGTCGGTAGGGCAGGAACACCTGGAGCAGGGTCGAGCCGGCCGCGAAGATCAGCGCGTGCTCGTGGTTCAGGCCGCCGATGACGAGTGAGAGGGCCTCGGCCATCGCGGCGATGTCGGCGGCGATGTTGAACGTGTTCGCGGCAACGAGCATGGCCACCAGCGCCAGAACCGCCCAGCGCGGCGCGACCTTCACGACGTTGGCGGCCAGCCCCTTGCCAGTGACGCGTCCGATCTGCGCGCTGACGAGCTGGATCGCGATCATGAATGGCGTGGTCAGAAATACGGTCCACAGCAGACCGTAGCCGAATTGCGCGCCGGCCTGCGAATAGGTGGCGATGCCCGACGGATCGTCGTCGGCAGCTCCGGTGACGAGGCCGGGCCCCAATCGTTGCAGCAGCGTCGGCGCGGATTTTGTGGGGGCCGCGTCGCTGTCGCTCATGGAAGGGGGCCTCAGCAGGGTTGTATCTTCATAGCAAATGCCGACGAGGGAATGAAAGTTCCCGGCCACGCGAGCCGCGCCATTTCTGATAATGCTAAGTCTGCTTGCTCCGTCGGGCAAAACAGGGGTAGATTGCCATCATCGAGCAATTCAGGACGTCACGCCCGTTCGCCAGGCTTCGCGCCCGGTGGTGGTGGCGGATGCGGATGCTGCCTGGAAGTGGTGCTGCGCCCAGCGTCCTACTTGACGCTGACGAGCATGCCCCAGGCGGCGGCCAGCGCCGCGCCGGTGAAAAGGACCACCGGATTGTCGCAGAAGGTGCCGCCATAACTGCACGCGTCTGCTCCGAATTGGCCGAGCTCATGATGGCTCGCGGAATAGAATAGTCCCGACAGCACCAGCAATGCAGCAGCGACGTAGTACATTGAAGATCTCTCCGGCTTGCCGCCGTTCCAGACGACATGTCCCAGCATGACGCGGAGAGATTTCGTTTCGCCGAATCCGCTTTGCTGCATTTGAGATAAAGTTTGCCCCGACCGGACAAAACACTGGCAAAATGAGACCATAGGCGAGCGCCGGCGTCGCGACGATGGCTGGCGCTCGGGATGAAAGAAGGCCCCGCATCGCGGGGCTTTTGTCGTGTGGCTTTGTGAGGCCTGTCGCCGCAGATCGCCTCGACGAAACACGCCTGAAACATTGCTGAAACCGGATCGTCCTGAACTCCACCGGGCCAAGCCCCGACCAACGGAGCGAACAGGAGAGACAATCATGATCCAGATCGGTTCGAAGGAAGAAGTCGCGCTGTTGCTGGCGCTGTTCGGTATCCATACCCAGCCGGTCAAGCGGCCGAAGCCGAGATCGCAGCAAAGGTGAGAGAGGCCATGCCCAGTTTGGCCGAATGTCAGAGCCTGTTGCGGCTCCTGATCGCCAGGGGCGATCCCAAGGCCATTCCGCTCGCCAAGGGCGTCATCGATCAGTTTTTGAACACGGCGCCGGCCAGCGCCCGTGGGCACGGCCTGCGCGTGCTCCAGCGCGACGCACTCGACCAGCACGATGTCGCAGTCGGCGTGCAGCGCTCGTTCGCCGAGACGGTGGATGCCCATATCGAGCGCAAGCTTGCGGAGGAGTGAGGGGGGTTGCGATCGCACGCACGCGATCATTGACGCGTCAGTGTCGGGCGGGTTGGCTCGAGTAGCCGAGACTGCTCGGACTCCAGCACGGCGATCTTCCGGCCGAGTTGCCAGACCTCGACCTTGCCCAGCCGCGTGAACTGCTTCGCAAAGGCCAAGGCAGAGGAATCGGACGAGGCTTCAAAGGCTTCGGCGGAGCGGAAGACGCCGTTCTCGCCGACGAGATAAGCGCGATATTGCTGCGTCATGTCGGCGCCCTCAGGCCGGGCGAGCGGAGCCAGGCCTCGATCTGCATGGCCGTCTCGTCCTGCCGCGCCTGACGCAGCAGCATCTCACGGCGGCGGCCCGGTGCCAGTGTGCGCGCTTCCTCGCGGCAGCGAGCGGCCTCGTCCGCGAGTCTTTCGTTCAGTGTCGTGGTCTGTTTGAAACGACGCCGCTTCAGCATGGCGCGGCTCCTCGTTGGAGTAGGGCGGAAGCGCAACTGGCGTTCTCATCACCGATCGATGCCTCAAGCCTTGATGGCTTAACCTTATGCTCCTGGCAAAGCGGAGTCACATCATTTGATATGTTGCGCGTATTAAATTTTCAGGTGCAAGTTCAGTCGTTTGCGCCACTTACTCATCTTGCGCGCGTGACACCAAAGTTCACTTTTGAACCGAAGCGACTCCAGCTAGTTTGTAGGACATCACCGGCCAAGGCTTTCGTCCGTGGGCGTCGGTGGCTGAGAGACCGAGCGCGCTCCCGCCTGCAAAAGCGAAGGGAGCACCAGATGCGGGTCTATCGGCCATTGCCTGTCGAACATGAGCAGGCCGAATACATGCGGCAGATCGTGCGCGAATGCCGCGAGTTGTTGAAGCAACCGCCACCCGATACGTTTCTTGGACGCAAGACGCAGAACGCGCCTTCGAAGGAAGAATCGGACGACGACTTCGCGTGACAGGATGCGGTGCAAATATCTTGCATTGGGGCGGATTGAAGCACAACGTCCAGCAAACTGTTTGAAGGCGCTCGGCCCATCGGCGAACGCCTCGCTATTGCTGAAGCCGCGCTCGCGACACGGCGACAGTGCCGGCTCGATCGCCGGGGCGCCTCCGGCGGCGAGGCTCGGCCCGCGCGTCTTCGCCTAGTGAGTCCAGAGCCGTCTTGCGCCCGCTCGACGAGAGGGGAACGCTTGTTGACATTGTTCCCTTTTTGTTCTACCCAACATCTCGTTTCAACCTTTAGGCGAAGAGCCGAAGTATCGGCTCGTTCGCGAATTCCTGCGGGGTAGTCGATGAGTAGCTCGCTTCTGGCTTTGGTCCTATTGAACAAGCCGGTGACGCCGGACATGTCAGCAGTCGCCAAGGCCCTTCACGCCCGACATCCGGAGTTGGCAACCGAGACGGCGGACAATGAAGAGGCGCAACCGGTTCAAGCGAATTCGCCGCTCATTCGGTGCGGCAACGAGCTTGTTGCGATCATGTCGATGCCAGCACCCATACCGCAGGATCGGGGGCTGTGGGAACGCGCTGCGCGAACCTGGCCGGAAGGCAAGGCTGTGGCAACGCGGCATCGAGGTCACATGATCGTCTCGCTGCTCGGAAAAAGTGAGCGGCCGTTGATCGCCGCCCGCCTGACGACAGCAGTCATCGGCGCGTTGATTGCGGCGGTGCCGGAATGTTGTGGCGTGGTGTGGGCGGGCCGGGTGGCACGGCCAGCCGATGTATGGCTCGAGGAGTCTCGCTGGTCGTTCGCACCGTATCCAGACTACCCCTTCAGACTATGGGTCGACATTCTTCCGTTCCGGTCAGGTGCGAAGATCGGAGCGATCACGATGGGATTGTCCGCCTTTGTCGGCCGTGAGATCGAATTTGTGACCGGCAAGCTCGCTCTTCCGGCGTTGTTCGACAAAGTGGCGGGACTTTCCGTGTATCTGATCGAACATGGAAACGTGGTGAAGGACGGCGATACGATCGGAGCGAGTGCGAGTGAGCGGATTGCGGTGCGCTATAAGAACTCCGATGTCTTTGGAGATCTGCCGGTGTTTTATTGTACGGATGAGGTCGGGCACTAGTCTCCCAAGGTTCTTGCGCATGTCGAAAGGTAGTTGCACCGCTCGAAATCGCTTTGACACGTCGGGCAAAACACTGGCAGAATGGCATCATGAAGAAAGGCTGATCAAGCTCGCGGGAAGCCGCGGGCTTTTTTATTGCGCGCAAGCCTTGTTCTATCTGCAAGTCCATGGCGCGCAGGAAATCTTTAGGACTTCAAGGCTCTGAGAAGCGCCGTGGGCCGAGCGATAGGCCAAGGGAGCGACAAACGATGTCCGTGTCACGTCTTGTAGCCCAAAAGAGAAGGGCGTCAAAGCTATATAAGTTCGAACGGGGTTTTATCAGCACGTCGCCCGGTTGGACCATGGAAAATTTCGACGCCTTGGGCGTCGGCCCCGTATTGTATTCACCGCGAGGCAAGCGAAGCTTTCCTCCGCTCCTAGAAACGCCGCGGCTGCTGATCGCCAGATCTCTCGGGCGGCCGCCGGCCGACTGGGAGCCATTTCACGACTTTTGGCTCGTGTCCGATCGGATGAAGAACGTTCTCGAGACGGTGGACAGGGAGGCGGTTGCTTTTCTGAGATGCGAAACGCGGTCGTTGAGGGGAGAAGCACCGGTATATTGGCTTTGCGATATCGTCCGTGAGCTCGATGTCATCGATGAGGAGAAGTCGAACTTCAAAGTCCTGGAAGATGGGACTGACTTCAGGCGGTACAACGGCACGGCGATGGATTCCAGGTTCGTCTTTCGCGAAGAGGTCATCGGTTCGGCTCATATCTTCAGAACCCGCTTCTTGAACAAAGTTGTTTGTGATCAAGCAGTGAAGGACGCCTGTAGGGCTGCCGGCCTGAAAGGCCTAAGATTCGGAAATCCTTATATCAATTGGGGTTAGTCCCAGCCGTAGCGTTCTCGCACGGAGATACGTCGAAAGTCTCCTGAGACTCAATGATCTAGCAACGCACGTGAGATCGCTCGCGTTCGAAGGTGCTTGCGCGTTATCGATGCGGGGGTTCCCCCGATCTTCATCTAGCCAAACCTCCGCTGTCCCGACGCCTTCCGGCAGATGCCGACGACGGCAGCAGCTTCGTGCCACAACGTTTTACCGGCGCGACTCGAACGATACGACCCGCAAATCGAGAGGCCGGCCTCCCTCGCTGCTGGCCATCCAAACAGCATTCAAACCAGAAACGCCGGCTGCAATTCAGGAGCAGCTCGGATGCCGGCGCACGGCAGGAGCCGCAATCTCATGTTTCAAAATCACCACGTTTTACTTCAGCATTTCGCCGACCACCCAGTCATCCGTTTTTTACGTGGACGGTTCGAAGTTGACGCGATTCGAAATCGTATGAATTTGCCCTCCGCACAACAGTAGGCAACCGATCTGAGTGCGAGCCCTCATACTGGCGGCCATCTCGGGGCGTATTATCAGGGGTTCGGCGACTACCCGGAGAAGGTGGAAAAATCTCGAAGGTACGCGGCGGCTCTCGCGGGTGACCCGCATGAGCTCGATGAGCTGGTTTCGGACGTGAACGCACTTGTGGCGGCTGCCAAGTACGCCCTGGCCAACGGTCATCTATTTGCCAATACTCCTACGGGAATGACCCCCGAAAACGCAAATGCGGTGAACAAGCAATGGTTCGACAACTGGAGAATATATGCACTGTCCCCGATCTTCCGGGCCTGGTGCCGCCCTTCGTCAATACTCGTTTGCCAGGCCTTATTCCGCCTTCGCTTGAGGGAATCGACGAACCAGAAGGATTTACGCCTGGCAATCCGCTTCTCACGTACGGGTTGCCGGGATTTCCGGCGACCAATCCTCAAGGCTTAGGACAACTACCTCCTACTACTGGGGTGGCCGAGGATCCTTTGGTGCTCAAGTTTGATCCAGCAACTGGTTGGCCACTTCCATTCTCCGAACGCTCCCCGACATTGGACCCCGGCGCTCCGTCTCATGCAACGCCGCCGGCTGGCCTCTATATGGGAGCGGGACTTGCCGCAGCTGCGGTGTTGGCGCCGGAATTGTTGCCTGTCTGGGCTCGGATGGGGGTTGCTGGGCTAGCTGCTAGCGCACCGACTCTGGCAACTGCCGGGACTGACGGCGGAGGAGTGTTCTCCACCGGAGCGCCCCCATATGATCCATTCAATCGCGACCAGAGGAGCAGCTATGTTGGCGGCTTGGATGCGCGCCCTTGGTCGACCGAAGATGCTAAAACGATCGCAACGCCCTTGGTGATGGATCACCGCGGAAATCAGGACGAGACCTCTGAGGGACCGACTGAGCAGCCGCAAGCGCTTCAATCAGGAGTCTCGCGCTTAAGCGCATCAGTCGCGCCCGAAGATGTCCGGCGTCTCGCCCGTGTGAATGAGACGAACGCGGGCAACGTGTTCACGACAGGCAGTGCGCCAGTCCGGTATCTGCCGTCTACCGCATTCGACGAGCGGTTTGGCAGTTGGACCGTCCCGCCCGCTGGCGGACAGCAGCCGCAACCGAGCAAGCCGATCGGCGTGTTTGCAGACGAGCCGAGCTACCTCATCCCCCCACCGATCTTCGGAGTGGACGGCCCCGTCAATCGGCACAGTGACGGTGAAGAATGGTTCTCGCGCTGGATACGGCCTTTGCTTCCGCCCGAATGACGTTTGTGGTGGAGCGAGAGCCGTCGTTTGACACGTCGGGCAAAACACTGGCAGAATGGCATCATCGAAGAATTCGGAACAAGTCCGCGGGTCTGCCGCGGGCTTGTTTGTTTTGGCGCGGCACGAGACGTTCGTGCTTTACGCGCCATCCGGTCCGAACCACCGCGTCAGCGCCTCCGCAAGTCCGCGCTGGCTCTCGTCGCCCACCCAGGCCACATGGCCATCGGGCCGCACCAGCACGGCGCGCGGCGCGGCGACCGCTCCGATGGCCGGAAGCTGCCAGGCCCCGTCGTAATCGGCGTCGACGTTTCCGAGGCGATCCGCCCAGGGCGCGATGTCGATGCCGCCGCTGCCGAAATTGAGCAGCACGCCGCGCCCGCCGTGCAGCAGCGTGAATAATCGCAGCTTTCGTCCGCCGACCACGAGATCGAGATCGGGCATGCGGCGGCCGAGCAGCGCGTGGCCTTCGCCGAGATCGTAAGCAATGTCGAGCCCGCTCATCATCGCGCCGAAGCGCCGGCGCGGCTCGTCCATAGCGAGCAGCTCGGCGATCACCTCGCGCGCGGCCTTGCGGCCGTTGTCGCCGCGGCGGAGCAGGGCGATCTGCGCCATGGTGTTCTTCAAGACGCGCGCGGCCACAGGATGGCGCTCGCTGTGATAGGTGTCGAGCAGGCTCTCGGGCGAGATGCCTTGGACCACCTGCGCCAGCTTCCAGCCGAGATTGACCGCGTCCTGCACACCGAGGTTGAGGCCCTGGCCGCCGACGGAATGATGGATGTGCGCGGCATCGCCGCAGCACGCGGCCCCTGCGATAGGAGGCCGCCTGCCGCGCCGCATCGGTGAAGCGGGAGATCCAGGCAGGATTGTTGACGCCGAAATCGGTGCCGTACACGGTTTTGAGCGCCGCGCTGAGACCGCTTAAAGAGGGCTCGCCATCTTGCGCGAGATTGGCCTCCGTCAGCACGACCAGCACGCGACCGCTTTCGCTCTTGCTGAGGCCGTGGAAGCCGAGTGCGTCGTGACGCAGGCCGAACTCCGGCGCCTCGCGCATCTCGACCTCGGCCATGAGGTTGCTGAGCGTGGGTTCTGAGCCGGGGAAGTCGATGCCGGCGCGCTTTCGCACCAGGCTGCGGCCACCGTCGCAGCCGACGAGAAAACGCGCGCGCAAGCGCAGGCCGCCGGACAGCGTGACGTCGACGCCAGTCTCGTCTTCCGCAAAGCCCGTCACCTCGCGGCTCCGATAGATCGGCACCGCGAGTTGTTCGACCCAATCGGCCAGGATTTGCTCGATGCGGGTCTGCCGCAGCTTCAGCCCGTAATTGTGCCGCGTCGGGAGATCGCTGATGCCGAGCCGCGTCCAGGCGAAGCCGGCGAGCTGGAGGATCTCGCCTTCGCGCAGGAAGCGGTCGGCGACGCCGCGCTGGTCGAACACCTCGATTGTGCGGGCGTGCAGGCCGCCGGCGCGGGTCTCGGCGATCGCCTGGTCGGCGCGCCGCTCGACGATGGCGACATCGACTCGCGCCAGCGCGAGCTCGGCCGCCAGCATCAGGCCGGTCGGGCCGGCGCCGGCGATGATGACCGCATGACCGGCGGCTGCGCGGTCCGCGCTGGTTCGGCCGCGCGACCGCGATGTCGGAAGCAGGATAGGCATGTCGTGACCCCTCGTCTTGGTGTTCGGGGCCGGGGTCTTACGCGATCATCGGGGGCTTGAAGCAAGCCCCTCGCGCACCACATATTGAGTTGGGAGGAGGGGTTTTCCGATTTTGCGCGCTGTCGATTGACGCGTCGGGCAAAACACCTCCGTCAATGGCATCATCGAGATGCGCGCCGCCCCGCGGGGCGGCTCAATCGTCCTTCGAGATATCGCCGGGTTTGGTGGGCAGATCGATGGTGCCGCCTTCGCCATGCGCGAGATCGCGGCCGTCGTCCTCCGTCACGCTGGCATCTTCGACGATTACCTGCTGCGTGGCGCGTTCCTTGTCGGTGCGCGGCTTCGAGGGCGGAAGATTTCGCGTCGTTTTGCTTGGCGATGTGTCGGGTGCGCGCGTCTTGATGGTCATGGCCGGACTCTCCTGATTGTCCAACGCGGCTTGCGCGAATTCGTTCGTTTGACACGTCGGGCAAAACACTGGCAGAATGGCATCATCGAAACGAGTTTGAATTGGCCCGCGCGGGACGCAATCCGCGGCGGGCTTTTTCAATTCAGCCTTTTTCAATTCAACCTTTTTCAATTCAGTGGAGGCTTTGACACGTCGGGCAAAACACCGGCACAATGCCATCATCGAGACGAGCTTGGTTCACCCGCGCGGGACGACATCCGCTGCGGGTTTTTTCGTCTCGATGTCGGAGATCGGACGGCGGCGGCGCATTGCGGCCACGCACTCGCTTGATAACGCGTTGAGAGAGCGCCGATCGGCGCGCCGTCGTCCGAACCATTGCTGGCCGTGCACGCGCGAACGTGCCGGCCCGCGGCGCCGGGCGCGAAGCCCAGCGCCGCTGCGGTCTCCGGGAGCCGAAATCGGGCACTGGTACGAGCCGGACAAGCTGATGGGATATTGCGTGACGCTGTATTTTGCAAAGCTGCTGGTCTGGGACAAGGTCCTTGGTTTGGGCACGACGGACGCCCTCGCCGGATTTGCGGCGATCACGGCCAATCTCGTGGTCTCCTTTTACTTTGCCAAACGCGGCTTCGAGAACGTAGCAAGGATCATCAAGCGGTGAAGATCGTGGATGACGAGATCAAGGCCATCATTGCCGAGACGCTGGCGGAGCAGCACAGAATCCAGCAGGAAAGCATTGATGCGATCGTCGCGAAAGTGGTGGCGTCGGTGCTGACGTCTCTTGGAATCGAAGATGACGATCGAAAGGAGCTGAGAGCTGACTTTCAGCATCTGCGGCGCTGGCGGAAAAGCGTGGAACAGGCGCAGAGTTATACGTTCAAGGCCGTGATCACCGTGGTCGCCACCGGATTGATGGGGGCCATTTGGCTAGACGTCAAGGTTGCGCTGGGCAAGTGAGACGTTTTCGGCGGCGAACGCCACCGCACTATGGAACGAGCTGTCCGTCGCCAATGGGTATGCCATGTACAGAATTCGTATCGTCGATGCGTCTGATGAAGACGTCGCCGACACCTTGGCCGATCTGCATCAGCTGACATTCTTCGATGCTGCGGCAATGCCCCAGTTCGACCTTGGAGCGTGGTGGCTGGCCTATCACGGTGATAATGCGGTCGCCTTCGCTGGTGTTGTGCCGTCGACGCATGTACGAAATGGCGGCTACTTCTCCAGGGTCGGAGTCTTGCGCCGGCATTGGGGGCACGGGTTGCAAATCAGGCTGATGCGGACGATCGAGGCAAGTGGGCGCCGCGTTGGATGGGACAGTGTCGTTTCGGATACGACAGACAATCCCGTGTCTGCCAATAACTTCATCCAGTCAGGTTATCGGCTCTTTGAGCCCGAGGTACCTTGGGCCTGGTCGCATACACTTTACTGGAGAAAGTGGCTACGGTGAGCGCTGGAGCGTTTCCCGCGACGCGGAACGCGGTGTGTATGGTTCATCAGAGTTGTGGCGTAGTCTGTATGCGCAGGATGGCGAGAAGCCCGGCAGCCCGACGGCTGCCGGGCTTCTTTTGCGTTTATAGGCAATGCGGGTGAAACACTTGCGAAGTTGGCAGCGTCAGGCTTTAAGTTTGCTCTTGCAGGAAATTCGGCGGCCATAAGCCGATGCAAGGGAGAGCGCTATCGATGCCCACCAAGCCTCAACTGCCGGTACGTTCGTCGCGAGGGACGGGAGGGCCGAGTGCGCTCGATGGTCTGCTGGTCGTCGATTTCACGCGCGTGGTCGCCGGGCCGGCCTGCACCCAGACGCTCGCCGATTATGGCGCGCACGTGATAAAGATCGAGAATCCGGACGGCGGCGACGACACGCGTGCTTATGAGCACGCCGAGATTGGCGGCGAAAGCGCCGCCTATCTCAGCCTGAACCGCAACAAGCGCGGCATTGCGCTCGACCTTGCCGTGCCGGAGGCTCGAGAGATAGCGCTGCATCTCATCCGCAAAGCAGATGTGGTGGTGGAGAATTTTTCGAGTGGGGTCATGAAGAAGTTCGGGCTCGACTATGAGTCGGTCGCGCCACTCAATCCTCGGCTGGTCTATTGCTCGATCTCCGCCTACGGACGTACCGGACCGTTTGCCTCGCGGCCGGGCTTCGATCCCATCACGCAGGCGGAAAGCGGCTTCATGTCGCTCAACGGATTTGCCGACGGCCCAGCGGTTCGTACCGGTCCGCCCATCGTGGACATGGCGACAGGCATGTCTGCCTGCAATGCAATCCTGTTGGCGTTGCTGGCGCGCGACCGGCTCGGCCGCGGCCAACATGTCGAAGTCGCCCTGTTCGATATCGCGATGGCGATGACCGGCTTCTATGGCATGGCCTATCTCATCAACGGCGAAAATCCCGGCCGGTTCGGCAATTCGCCGAGCGGCTCTCCCACAGTCGGCGTCTACGAGGCCTCTGACGGGCCGCTCTACATGGCATGCGCCAACGACCGGCTCTACCGCCGGCTCGTGGTCGAGGTCCTGAATCGGCCCGATCTCATCTCCGATCCGCGGTTTGCCACGCGCAAAGCCCGTTCGGAGAACAAGGAGCTCTTGCGGGCAGCCATTGCAGAGGTCTTTGCCAGCGATACTCTGGAGAACTGGATGGCGAAGATGAAGCTGGCGAATATCCCGGTCGGCTATCTCCGGACGGTCGAGGAGGGTTTCAATGCGCCCGAGGCTCGCGAGCGCCATCGCCTGAACCGGATTCCGCACCCAACAGCGGAATGGGTGCCCAACATCGAGCCGCCGATTACCATGAGCCTAACCGGCGCGATCGATCCCGTTGCGGCGCCCCTGTTGGGCGAGCATACCAAGGACGTCTTGCGCAATATCCTCGGTTACGACGAACGTCGGATCACGGAGTTTACCCAGAAAGGTGTGTTTGGTTCCGCCAGACCCTCGACGCCGACATGAGCCCAAGGACGGTCCATGGCACCAGGCACGTGCAGCGCGCGGATCGATGCTTTGCAATACCGGCTGCATTGGCTTGATTTGGCGAAGGGGCGGCCGCATAAATACGTGAAATTGAGGGACGCGAATGGCGCCGGATCGAAAGCCGAGCATGGGACGGTCCGCCGGACCGGAAGCCGGCGAAGGCGCCTATGCGGCAATGATCGCGAAGGCCCGCGGCCTCGTGCCGCGATTACGCGAGCGGGCGGCGCGGACGGAGGAGCTGCGGCAGCTCCCCTCGGAAACCGAGATCGATCTTCATGACGCTGGCCTGTTCCGAATGCTCCAACCGGCCCGGATTGGCGGGGCCGAGCTCGACTATGTCGCTCTCGTCGATTGCGCCGAGCTGCTCGGGCAGGCGGATGCGTCGGTAGCCTGGAATCTCGCCAATCTGGCGAGCCATCACTGGATGCTCGGTATGTTCGAGCAGAAGGCGCAGGATCTGGTCTGGGGCCGCGATCCGGACGCTCTGATCGCATCCTCATTCATTTTTCCCGCCGGACGCGCCACGCGGGTCGAGGGCGGATACCGGCTGCACGGTAGCTGGCCATTCTCCTCGGGCGTTGCCTCCTGCGAATGGAATATGCTTGCAAGCGTGGTCTACTCCGACGACGAGGCGGACGGCATCGAGTATCGAATTTTTCTGCTGCCGAAAGGCGATTACAAGGTGCTGGACACTTGGAACGTGGCCGGACTGCGCGGGACGGGATCTTGCGACGTGGAGGTCAGGGACGCCTTCGTGGCTGACCATATGTCGGTCGCCGTCGGGGACCTTGCCGGCGGCCCGACGCCCGGAAGCAAGGTCAACCCGAATCCGCTGTATGCGCTCCCCGTGTTCTCGCTATTTCCTTACGTCCTCTCCGGCGTTGCGCTGGGCAATGCGCAGGCGTGTCTCGACGATTACACGGAGGTCGCACGCCATCGCATTTCGACCTACAACCGGGCCAAGCTGAGCGATTTTCAGAGCACCCAGATCAAGATCGCGGAAGCCTCGGCCAAGATCGACGCCGCACGCCTGATCATGCGGTCGGCGTGTCTCCAGGCCATGGAGGACGCACGGTGCGGCCATATCCCTGACATGGCGACCAAGACCAGATATCGGCGCGACGGATCTTTTTCAGTGAACTTGTGCACGGACGCGGTCTCGATGCTGTTTGCCGCGAGCGGCGCGCGTGGTCTGTTCACGACCGGCGTGTTGCAGCGGCAGTTCCGTGATGCGCACGCGATCAACTCGCATCTCGCGTTCAATTTCGATGCGGCGGGGACCAATTATGGACGGGTGGCGCTGGGCCTGCCGTCCGAGAATCTCACGCTGTGAGGTCGGCCGATGAATGATCTGCCGAAGCAGCCCCGTGCTCCCGATCCCGCTAACGAGTTCGCTAGCGACAGCTCCCAGATCGATCCTCGCGACTTTCGCAACGCGCTCGGAACCTACGCAACGGGCGTGACCATCATCACGGCGGCAGCGCCCGACGGCAAGCCCTACGGACTGACGTGCAATTCGTTCGCCTCGGTCTCGCTGAATCCTCCGCTCGTTCTGTGGAGCCTCGTCGTCTATTCCTCGAGCCTGATCATCTTCCAGAACGCCAGCCATTTCAGCGTCAACGTTCTTGGCGCTTCACAACAAGAACTTGCGAACAAATTCGCTAAATCGTCGGATGACAAGTTCACCGGCGTCGGCTGGACACCTGGCCTCGGCAACGCGCCGGTGCTCGCCGAGAGCGTCGCCAACTTTCAATGCCGCTCCGTGAATCGCTACTATGGCGGCGACCACGTGATCTTTCTCGGCGCGGTCGAAGCCTATACCTACAATGCGACGGAGCCGCTGCTCTTCGCGAGAGGGGCGTTCGGTCGCTTCATGGCCGACGATGAGCGCAAGAAGGCGCCTTAACGCTCTTCAGGTCGCCCTAGACAGCGTGGCGCTCTGCCGCTGAAAGCTTGTAGATCTCCAACGCGTCCGCGTCCGCACCTCGCGCGGCCTTCGCTAGCCTGAAGAGCTGTCCGGCAAGCGAAGCCATCGGCACCGGCGTCGACGTCGCCTGTGCGACATCGGCAACCGTATCGAGGTCTTTGAGCATCGTGGCGATGTGGCCGAGCGGCGGGGTGTGAATGCCCTGCACCATCCGTGGCACGAACAGCTGGAGCGGGATTGAATCTGCAAAGCCGCCGGCGAGCGCTTCGGGCAATCGATTGGCATCGATTCCGGCGTTCGCGGCCAGGCGCGTTGCTTCCGCGAGCACGGCCATCGCGCATCCGACGATCACCTGGTTGCAAAGCTTTGTGGTCTGGCCGGCGCCGACCGGCCCCATGTGAGTGAACCTGCGTGCCATGGCCAGAACATAGGGCCGCACCCTCTCGATGTCGTCAGCTTCACCGCCCGCCATGATGGCGAGCGTGCCTTCGTCGGCGCCCTTCGTGCCCCCGGATACCGGCGCGTCGATCCAGCCCGCACCGTTGGCGTCTTTTAGTCGCGTTGCAAGATCGCGCGCCGCGTCTGGATGAATCGACGAGAAGTCGACGACAAGCTTGCCAGAACCAGGCGCCGATGCCAGACCTTCGGGCCCGAAGATCACCTCTTCGACCGCGGCCGCATCCGTCACGCACATGAAGACGATATCCGAGTTCACCAAGAGATGACGAGGCGTGACCGCGCGCTGGGCACCGGCCTTGGCGAGCGGCGCCACCTTGCCCTCCGAGCGGTTCCAGACAGCGACTTGATAGCCGGCCTCGAGCAGGCGTCGGGCCATCGGCGTTCCCATGAGTCCAAGGCCGAGATAGCCGAGCTTCTCGGTGCCTTGCGGGTTTGCCTTGTTCTCATCAGCCATAGGTTGCCTCCTTCTGTCGCAATGCGACGCCGCTTTACCATACATTGCACATCGAACGGCAAAAGCGCTTGCTCGCACGGCTTGCCTCATTGTTTGAACCATGAAACATTTGAGGCGGTCGGGTTGGCGGGCGCCGGACGGCGCCAGAGTAGCGGAGTGGCACGATGCGAACCGTTTCGAGGTGGATCCTGGCTTTGGGGGCGGCAGCGGCCGCGAGCGCGGGGGCAAGCCCGTCATGGGCGCAGCAGACGATCCGCGTCGGCTGGACGATTCCGGCCGAGGAATCCAAATATTGGATGATGCGCAGGCCGGCCGAATTTCCCAGCATCGGTAAGTCCTACAATATCGAATGGACCCAATTCCAGGGCACCGCGCCGATGACGCAGGCATTGGCGGCCGGTGCGTTGGACTGTGCGACCCAGGCGCCGCTGTCGCTCGCCAACGGCGTGGTCGGCGGCAATCTCAAGGCCTATATCGTGGCGCAGCACGTTTTCGAGAAGCCCGGCGGTTTCTCGGTCTACTGGGCAGTCAAGGATGACTCGCCCATCAAGACGATCGCGGATCTCAAGGGCAAGACGGTGGGCATTTCCGTGATCGGTGGCGGCACGCAAGGGCCGTTCAATCTGCTCTTGAAACAGAATGGCGTCGATCCGGCCAAGGACATCAAGCTGGTCGAGGTCGGCTTTGCCGTCTCCGAGGACGCGCTGCGTCAAGGCCGCGTAGATGCGGTCAACATGAACCAGCCGTTTGCCGCGCGCGCGGAGGCGAAGGGCGGCACCAGGAAGCTGTTTTCGTTGTCCCAGGCCATGCCGAACATCGTACACATCCTGGAGGCCTGCCGTGCTGACTTCGTCGACAAGAATCCGGAGCTGGTCAAAGCCTATGTCCGTGACATCACGTCAGGCATGAAGAAGGCGCTGGCCAACCGCGAGGAAACCTTGAAGGTGGTGTCCGAAGTGCTCAAGGCGCCCGTTCCGGTGCTCGAGACCTATCTGCTCAAGGACAACGATTTCGGTCGCGATCCGGGCGCAGCACCAAACTTCCCCGCGATCCAGAAGATGCTGGATATCTATGCAGAGACAGGAATGCTGCCGAAGCTAGATGTCGCACAGTTCAAGCATCAGACGATCGTCGCTCCGCTGCAATAGAGGCGGGCGAATTATCGCGCGTAAGATCGTGGCGTGCCGGATCATCCGGGACGCTGCATGAAGAAGATGCAAATATGAAGAAGTTGCGATCACGGGTTACAACAGACGGGCTCGACCGAGCCCCGCATCGTGCATTCATGCGCGCCATGGGGCTCGACGACGCCGCGATTGCCAAGCCGATGGTGGGCATTGTCAGCATGAAGGGCGAGCAGACGCCCTGCAACATGACCCACGACTTCCAGGTGGCTGCGGCCAGAACTGGAATCGAGGAAGCCGGCGGCACGCCGCGCGAGTTCTCGACCGTCTCGGTTTCCGACGGCATCAGCATGAACCACGAGGGAATGAAGTTCTCCCTGTTCTCTCGGGAGCTGATCGCCGATTCGATCGAAGCCGTCGTCCAGGGGCTGGCCTACGATGCGCTGATCGGATACGGCGGATGCGACAAGACCCTTCCCGGCGTGATGATGGGCATGGTTCGCTGCAACGTGCCGTCTATCTTCATCTATGGCGGCAGCTCGCTGCCGGGCCGCGTGGATGGGCGTACGCTGACGGTGCTCGACTCCTATGAGGCTGTCGGCAGCTTCATGACTGGCGACATCGACGGCGCTACGCTTGAGCGGATCGAGCGTGCTTGCTTGCCGACCATCGGCGCGTGCGCCGGCCAATTCACCGCGAACACCATGGGCATGGTCTCCGAGGCGATGGGGTTGACTATTCCCAACGTCTCCATGGTGCCTGGTGTCTATGCGGAGCGTGCGCAGATCTCGCAGCACGCCGGGCGGCTGATCATGGAGATGCTCGCGCGTGGCGGACCGTTGCCGCGCGATATCGTGACGCGGAAATCCCTGGAAAACGGAGCGGCGATCGTTGCCGCGACGGGCGGCTCGACCAACGCCGCGCTGCACCTTCCGGCGATTGCGAACGAGGCGGGCATCGCATTCACAATCGATGACGTGGGTGAAGTCTTTGCCAGGACGCCGCTAATCGGGAATCTGCGCCCCGGGGGCAAGTACACGGCAAAGGATGTCTATGACATCGGTGGCGCGGCGGTTGTGATCCGCGAGCTGATCCAGAGCGGCCATATCGATGGCAGCTGCCTGTCCGTTACCGGCCGCACGCTTGCTGAAGAATATGGCGCGGCTAACGCACCGGACGGAGAGGTTGTCCAGTCTGTTCGTGCGCCGATTATGCCTGACGGCGGTGTGGTGGTGCTGAAGGGAAATCTCTGCCCCGATGGCGCGGTGATCAAGGTCGCGGGCCTGAAGAGCCAGTTCTTCGAAGGGGTGGCGCATGTTTTCGAGGATGAAGAAGCTTGTGTCGCAGCGGTGCGTGAGCGCAGCTACAAGGCCGGCGAGGTCCTCGTGATCCGCAACGAAGGCCCGGTCGGCGGACCCGGCATGCGCGAAATGCTCGGCGTCACCGCACTGATCTACGGGCAGGGTATGGGCGAAAAGGTGGCGCTGATCACCGATGGCCGGTTCTCCGGCGCGACCCGCGGCATGTGCATCGGCTACGTGGCCCCCGAGGCATTTGTTGGCGGTCCGCTGGCGCTTGTTCGCGACGGTGACAGGATCCGGATTGATGCCGCAAACCGGCGGATGGATCTCCTGCTCGATGAGCAGGAACTCACCGCGCGGCGCCGCGATTGGAAGCCGCGTCCGCCGCGTCACCGTGCGGGTGCGCTTGCAAAGTATGCGCGACTGGTTGGGCAGGCGCCGGGCGGAGCCGTGACGCATGAAGGCCCGGCAGAATGGCCGTGGTTCGAATGACGCACTGGACGGGTGCGAAAACGACGACCCGTCTGGCAGGCTTCTTGCTAAGGTCGTGCCGCTGAATGTTCGTGCGCGTGAGGCGAAAGACAGGATGACGGTAGTGCCTGCAAGATCGAGCGAATGGATGAGACCGGTGAACTCACAAGAGCCGGCTTCTGCAATCATCGAGATCGATCGTGTCTCCCAGGTCTTTCAAACCTCGGCGCGCAAGGATCATTTGGCGCTATCGGACATCTCGCTGACGATCGAAGAGGGAGCCTTCGTCTCTATCCTAGGTCCGTCCGGCTGCGGCAAGTCGACACTGCTCTATATCGTCGGCGGTTTTGTCCGCCCGACCAGCGGCATGGCGAAAATCAGGGGATACACGATCACCGGGCCGGGTCCGGATCGCGGACCGGTGTTCCAGGAGTTTGCCCTGTTTCCCTGGAAAACCGTGCTGGGCAATGTGATGTATGGCCCGCGTCAGCAAGGTGTGCGGACCGCTGAGGCCGAGGCGCAGAGCCGGGCCTTGATTGAGATGGTCGGCCTCAAGGGCTTCGAGAATTTCTATCCCAAGGAATTGTCGGGTGGCATGAAGCAACGCGTGGCACTGGCGCGCACACTCGCCTACCACCCCGAAGTGCTGCTGATGGACGAGCCGTTCGGTGCGCTCGACGCGCACACACGGACGCGCCTGCAGAACGATCTTCTGAACATCTGGGAGCGCGACCGCAAGACGGTGCTGTTCGTCACGCATTCGGTCGACGAGGCCGTCTTCCTCTCGGACAAGGTCGTCATGATGTCGAAATCGCCCGGCCGAATCCGACAAGTCATCGACATCGATCTGCCGCGACCGCGCCGCCGCAACGAGCTGCTGCTGGATCCGCGCTACCAGAAGTACGTCGTCGATATCGAGCGCATGTTCGATGAGAGCGACGAAGCCGGGCCTCTCTCATGATATCGTCGGCTGTCTTGACCAGGCGGGCTGCTCCGGTGCTGGCCTGCATCGGATTGCTGGCAGTGTGGCAGGTCGCCTCGCTTGCGCTGAAGAACGACAGCTTCCCCACGGCGATCGAGGCGATCCGGGCAATTCCCGACATTCTCGGCGACAGGGAATCCTTGACCAACATCCTGGCTTCGCTTCGCCGCATGGCGATGGGTTTCGGTGTGGCCGTGCTGGTTTCGATTCCGCTGGGTCTGTTGATGGGACGCAGCCGGGGCATCGCGGCCTTCTTCAATCCGCTCCTGATGGTGATTTATCCGGTGCCGAAGGCCGCCTTGATGCCGATTATCATGCTCTGGCTGGGCGTTGGCGACGCCACGAAGACACTGGTGATCTTTCTGGGCGTCAGCCTTCCCGTGATCTATCACAGTTTCGAGGGTGCCAAGGCGGTCGAGGAGAAGATGCTGTGGTCGGGTGCCGCGATGGGGCTTTCGTCTGCGAAACGCCTGGTGCGGATCGTGCTGCCCGCGGCGCTGCCGGAAATCCTGACCGGATGCCGCACGGGATTGGTGCTGGCGCTGATCACGATGATCACCAGCGAGATGATCGCCCGTCAGTCGGGCGCCGGCAACATCCTGTTCAATGCGCTCGACATGGGCCAATACGACACCGTCTTTGCGATGATCATCATCGTGGGGACAATGGGAATTTGCCTCGACGCGATTTTCGAAAGTGTTCGTGCCAGACTCGTGCGTTGGTCCGAGCCGCAGTTCGACATGCCGCTGAGCTTCTCATGATGTCGCGCCTTCTCTCCCCAAACGGCCTTCTCGGCGTTGCGCCGATCGCGCTGATCCTCGCCCTGTGGCAGGGCCTAGTGTCATTCGGCCTTGCGCCCGCGGTCTTGCTGCCGCCGCCGGGCTTCGTCTTCAGCCGGCTGCTTCAGCAGCTCGTGACGTTGACGTTCCAGCAGGAAATCGCCGCAACGCTGATTCGCCTGTTTGCCGGGTTTGCGATTGCGGTCGTGCTCGGGGTCAGTATCGGCATCGCCGCCGCCGCCAATCCGGCGATCAACGCCGTGGTTCGTCCGATCGTCCGCGTCTTGGCGCCGTTGCCCAAGGTCGCGCTCTATCCGGCGCTCCTGCTTTTGCTCGGGTTCGGTCACGGATCGAAGGTCACATTGGTGGCCGCAGACGCGCTCTTTCCCATTCTGCTGTCGACCTATTATGGTGCATCGACCGTCGAGCAGAAGCTGATCTGGTCGGCTATGGCGGCGGGAACACCACGCTATGAAATCCTCTTCAAGGTGGTGCTGCCTGCGGCGATGCCATCGATCCTGACTGGGTGCCGGATCGGCCTTGTCATTTCCTGTATCGTCGTGTTTCTGGCCGAGATGATCACATCGACGGATGGACTAGGCCACGCGCTCGTGACGGCGGCCCGCACCTTCCAGGCAGTGGACATGTTCGTCCCGCTTATCACGATATCGCTGCTAGGCTTGATCCTGAATGGCCTGCTGGGCGCCGTGCGATCGTACCTGCTTCGGGGTTTTCCCGAAGCGTAACGAACAAATAGAAGACCGGGAGAGAACCATGCTGGCTGATCGCATCGAAGCAAAATGGATTGACGCATTCTGCGAGATCTTTGAGCGATGCGCCGTCAAGGCCGGCGATACCGCGGCGATCCTCTCGGAAACCCAGTCGCGTGCGTTGAACGTGCATCTTGCGGAGCTGGCCCTGCTGCGCATGGGCGCGCGGCCGTTTCACTTGGTGATGCCGACACCGCGTAACCGTCATGTCGTTCCGGTGCGCTCCACCGGCGCGAGCGAGGCAATGCAAAAGCTCCGGCCAGTCATCACGGCGCTTCAGCAGGCCGGGTTTGTGGTGGATTGCACCATCGAAGGCCTGATGCATGCGGTGGAAACGCCCGAGATCCTCAAGGCCGGCGCGCGGATCCTGGTGATCTCCAACGAGCATCCCGAAGCGCTGGAGCGCATGGTGCCGGATTCCGCGCTTGAGAAGCGCGTTCGCGCGGCGGCGAAGATGCTGCGGGGGACCAAGCGGATGCGGGTGACCTCGAAGGCCGGCACGGCGCTCGATGTCGACATGGTCGGCGCTTCGACGGTTGGTGTGTGGGGCTGGACCGACAAGCCCGGCACGCTGGCACATTGGCCCGGCGGTATCGTCGTCAGCTTCCCCAAGAGCGGGACCGTCAACGGCACTCTGGTGATGGCGCCTGGTGACATCAATCTCACCTTCAAGCGCTACCTGACATCGCCCGTGAAGATGACGTTGAAGGACGATTATGTCGTCGAGCTGGAAGGCGAGGGCACGGATGCCGCGATGATGCGCGCCTATCTCGCTGCCTGGGGAGATCGCGAAGCCTATGCGGTCTCGCATGTCGGCTTCGGCATGAACTCCGGCGCGCGCTACGAGGCGCTGTCGATGTATGATCAGCGCGACACCAACGGTACCGAGATTCGGGCCGTCTCCGGCAATTTCCTGTTCTCAACCGGCGCCAATGAATTCGCCGGCCGTTACACGGCGGGGCATTTCGATCTGCCGATCATGGGCACGACCATCGAGCTCGATGGCGTTACGGTGGTCCGGGAGGGCGTGCTCCAGGACGTCTTTGGCTAGTTGCGGTCGAGCACCGGGGGGCGCGATAGTCCGAAGTGTCGGAGCAGATCGACCATGGCCTGGAGCCGCTTCGCGCGATAGACGTCGACGTCGAGCCCGGAATAATCGAGAAAGCCTGCACCGGTGCGCAGGCCGATCCGGCCTTCATGCATGTTGCGCGAAATGACATCCGGTGCCCGATAACGCTCGCTGCCGAGCGCGCCTTCCAGATATCTGCTTGCGTAGTATAGGATGTCGCCGCCGCCCCAATCGATGAATTCGAGCAGGCCGAGCACGGCGTAGCGGAAGCCGAAACCGTAACGGATCGCCTTGTCGATCTCCTCGGCGCTGGCGACCCCTTCCTCGACCATGCGAGCGGCCTCGTTCATCGCCAGCGCCTGGATCCGTGGAACGATGAAGCCGGGCGTCGCTGCACAGACCACCGGGACCTTGCCGATGCCTTCGAGCAGCGCCTTGACCTCGTCGACGACGATGGGATCAGTGGCTCTGCCGGGCGAGATCTCGACCAGCGGGATCAGATAGGCCGGGTTAAGCCAGTGCACGTTCAGGAAGCGGCGAGGGTTAACGATCGCGCCGGATAGATCATCGACGAGGATGGTCGAGGTTGTCGACGCGATGACTGTATCCGGACCGACCTGCTTTGAAGCCGCCCCGAGCACCTCGCGCTTGAGCTCGACGACCTCAGGAACGCCCTCGAAGACCATCCCGGCGTCGGATAGTGCTTCCTCGCTTTGGCCGGCCGCGATCACTGAGACCCGTGCGACAAGGGGATCTACATCTGCCTCGGTCAAGAGCCCCAGCTTCGCCAGGCTGGCAAAGGTCGTCCTGACCTCGCCAAGCGCATCCGCTTCCAGCTTGGCGAACTCCGCCGCGGAGCGCGCCTTGACGTCGACCATCGTGACCGCATGTCCCGCATAGGCGAACGCGACGGCGATGCCGCGTCCCATGCGGCCGGCGCCGAGACAGGCGATATTGACGCGATTGGTCATCGATCAGAATCCGTTGCGAAGCAGCGTCTGCAGTTCGGCCTTGCTGAGATCGCCAAGACCCAGTGTTTCGAGCGTCCGGCCACTTCGCGCAAAATCTTCGCCACAGACAGCGCCGCCAATCGACAGAAATGCCTTGGCCAATGGCGTGGCTACGTCAGAAAGGCCAGCGACGGAGACCAGCAGCGACAGCCCGAGCCGCAGATCCTCGCGCATGTAGCGGTGTTCGGTCAGCACTATCCGCTCTCGCCAGTAGCCGGAATCGGTCAGACGATCATGCGAACCGCGGCCATACATCCAGATCTCGCCTTCCTTCGCGTAGTGATGGGCGAGCGGGAAATGCGGCGCGCCGTAGCCGAGCGCCTCGCGCACCGCGATGCGTTCGGCGTCGAGCGCGTCGGTGACCCGGCGAATCGCGGCTTGTGTGCCTTCCTTGTGAATGTCCCAGCGTTCGAAATGCTCGATCGGGCCTGCGTTCATCACGATCAACGGCGGATGAATGATCGGGCCTGCGTTCATCAGCGCGCCGGATAGCGCATCTCCGCACGGTTCGATCACGCCCGGGAAAGCGCGTCCGATGATTTCGAGTGCATGCGGCGCCTGATCAAGCGGGAACACACCGACGGGCAGGCGCTTGGCGCGGATGGTGATCGCGACCTCGAACGTTCCGTGCTTGCGGGTCAGCCAGGGCAGCGTGCCGGTTTCGGCAAAGCTCATCCTGGCGTGGTTGCCGACATCCCGTGCCGCTTGGGCGAAGATCATCGAGCCGAACGTCGCCGGCGGCAGAAATACGACCTGACCGTCCCGCAGATGCGGGGCAAGCAGACGGGCAATATCCGGCTGCGCGAAGGCCGGGGCAGGGCACAGGATCAACTCCGTTCCGTCGACGGCTTCGGCGATCTCGGTCGTGACCAGCGCGAGCTTCAGGTCGTGACGGCCGTTATGATCCTTGACCAGGATGCGCGAGCCGGCGGCGCGGTGTGCTGCGACTTGACCGGCATCGCGGCGCCAAAGCCGCACCTCATGCCCCGACAGAGCAAAATCGCCCGCGGCCGCGAAAGAGCCGTTTCCCCCACCTAGAACTGCGATCTTCAAGATGCTTCTCCTTGCGCGCGGGACTGCGCATCAAGCTGCTTCAGTACGAAATGCTGGACCTTGCCCAGTGCCGTCCGCGGCAGATCGGTGACGAAGACGATCTCGCGCGGCACCTTGTAGCGCGCGAGTTGTGCCTGAAGATGCGCCCTCAATTCGTCCGCTTCGAGCCGGCAGCCGGATCTCGCAATGACATAGGCGATCGGCACCTCGTCCCAGCGCGGGTCGGGCCGGCCGATCACGGCGCATTCGCTGACATCAGGATGTTCGAGCAAAACGCGCTCGACCTCGGCCGGGTAGACGTTTTCCCCGCCTGATATGATCATGTTCTTCTTGCGGTCACGGACCCAGAAATAGCCGTCGGCATCGCACAGGCCGATATCACCGGTGCGGTACCAGCCGTCGTGCAACGCGTCGCGCGTTGCGGCCTCGTTGCCCCAATATTCAAAGAACACGTTGGGCCCGCGCACCGTGATCTCGCCCGGCGTGCCCGTAGGGACTTCGTTGCCGGCCTGATCGATCACCTTGGCTTCGCAGCACAAGCCGGCAAGGCCGGTCGATCCCGCGCGCGAAAGGTCGCCGCCAAGCCGCGTGTAGACGGCGATCGGGCAGGTTTCCGTCGAGCCATAGACCTGAAGTACCGGGACATCGCGCGCGACGAAACGCTCGATCAGGTGAGGAGGCACGATGGTCGAGCCGGTGGCGACGGCCTTGAGTGACGAAAGATCAGTGGCCGCCCAGGCAGGATGCTCGCTCACCGCCTGCAGGATCGCAGGCACCATCACCGTGAGTGTCGGCCGTTCCTGTTGGATGGCCGCAAGCGCGGCATCCGGCGCGAAGCGCGCATGGACCGTGACCGTCGCGCCCAGCTGCAGCGCCGGCGTGGTCTGGATGTTGAGGCCGCCGACGTGGAAGAACGGCAGCACAGTCAGCACGTGGTCGTCGGATGTCATGTTGTGCATGTGCTGGCTCATGACGCCGTTCCAGAACAGCGCCTCCTGGCGCAGCACTGCGCCTTTCGGCCGCCCCGTCGTTCCTGAGGTGTAGACGATGAGGAGCGGGCAGGAGAGGTCGGTGTGGGGGTTGCGGCCGCTGCCCTGGCTGCGAGCCAGCAGAGCTTCAAATGTCACACCGCGAGGTGGCGGGAAGTCGAGACCGACCACGGATGTCCCCGGCGCAGTCTGCCCAAGCTCGGCAAGCACTCCGGAAAATGCCTGCTCGAGCACCAGGACCTTGGCGCCGGCATCGCCGAGAATGAATAGCTGCTCGGCGACGGCCAGCCGCCAGTTTAGCGGCACCAGGATCGCGCCGAGCCGCGCGCACGCGTAGAGCAGGACCAGATAATCCGGCCGGTTCAGGCTCAAAATCGCGACCCGGTCACCGCGGCCGACGCCGAGCTGTTGCTTCAACGCCGTCGCGGTCCGTTCTATGCGCGAGGCGAATGCCGCGTAGCTCAGCTGCTCGCCTTCGAAGGCAATGGCTGTCTTGTCTGGCGCGAACGCCGCATTGCGGTCGATCAGGCTACAGAGGTCCACCGTCAGTCGTCCGTTTCGCCGGCCTCGTACAGCGCTTCGCGCCCGATTCGGTCGAGGCAGAGCTCGGCGGTCCAGGGCAGCATCAGCGAGCCGCAGCGGCTGTCGCGATAGATCCGCTCCAGCGGCAGCGAGCGAAGCATGGCCTGACCGCCGCAGGTGCGGATCGCTAGCGCGGCGAGCTCATTGGCGCCCTCCATCACCGAATATTGCGCGGCATAGGCGCGCAGAACCTGCTCCTTGGTCGGATTGGCGCGTGCTTCGGTCACTGCCTGAAACCAGATTGTCTTGATCTGCTCCAGCTTGATCTGCATCTGCGCGACCGCGATCTGCTTGGTCGGGTACATCCGCCGTTTGACCGGCGGCATGCCCGGAACCTCGCCGCGCAAGTAACGTACGGTGAAGTCATAGGCGGCTTGTGCGAGACCCATATAGGTCGGCGACAGCGTCAGGAACATGTGCGGCCAGCGCATCGCGGCCTGGAAATAGACGCCACGGGGCATCAGCGCGGAATCATCCGGCACGAACACGTCCTTGAACAGAAGCGTCCGCGAGACCGTGCCGCGCATGCCTAGCGGATCCCAATCGCCGACGACGGAAACACCTTCCGACTTGGCGGGAATCGCAAGGTAAAGCGTGTTGCGGCGCGAAGCCTTCTCGCCTTCCTCGATCTCGGTGCAGAGCACGCCGTAATAATCGGCATGACCGGAGAGCGACGCAAAGATCTTCTTGCCGTTGATGATCCAGCCGCCTTCGACCGGCCTTGCTTCCGTGCCGAATGCGACCCCACCGGCAGCCGCCGCGCCTCCTTCGGAAAAGGGCTGCGAATAGATTGCGCCATCCTCGACGATGCGCTTGTAGTGGACTGCGCGCCGCCGTTCGTGCTCGGCGCGCGTCTCTTTGTCCATGTCGAGATCGTCGGCAAGGGGACCCGACCATAGCGTCGAACAGACGTGCATGTTCCATGTCAGCGCGGTCGCACCGCAATAGCGGCCGATCTCGGCGGCCGCCAAGGCATAGGTCTGATAGTTCGCGCCGAGGCCGCCGTGCTTCTTGGGGACGGCAATGCCGAGCAGGCCGACGCGATGCAGGTCGCGATAATTCTCAGTCGGGAAGATCGCCTCGCGATCGTAGGCCGCCGCGCGCGTAGCGAACACGCTCTGGCCGATCTCGCGGGCGCGCGTGACGATGCCGGCCTGCTCGTCGCTCAAGCGGAACGCGACAGGATCGAAGATCGGCGCATCCAGCGCAACCTTGTTGGTCGTGCCGATCGTCTTGCTGACTTGCATGGTCATCGCGCAGTTACCTTAGGCTTTGGTCGCGAGAGAGTTCAGAAACCGGGCGAGAGCGCCGTCAAAGGCACCGGGGCGTTCGAGATTGGCGAGATGGCCCACGCCGGCGAGCTCGACATATTCAGCTCCCGGAATGAAGGTCGCCGTCTTTGCCATCATCGGCGCAGGCGCGTTGTTGTCCTTTGAGCCGGACAGCAGCAGGGTGGGAACGGAGATATTCCCAAGCGTGCTGCGCTGATCGAAGCCGATGAGAGCCAGCATCATGGCGCGATAGCTGGCCTCAGGCACGCTCCCCATGCATTCGCGGGCAAGCTCCATCCCGTTCGGATCCGGATCGTCGCCGACGAGTTCCTTCACCAGCGACGGGGCCAGCGACTTCATCGTCTCACCGCGCTCGAGCGGCCCGAGCCGCGCCGCGACGAACGATTTCTGCCAGTCGCCGTCGGCCTTGCCGAAGGCCGGGCTGGTCTGCGCCAGCACGACCGCGCGTGCCAGTTTGGGAAACTGCACCAGCCACCTTTGGACGATCATGCCGCCGATGGAATGGCCGATCAGAACAGGCCCGCTGACGCCGAGTTGCTCGATGAACTGCTGGAGTGCTTCCGCCAGGGCAGCGATGCTGACGCTGGCGAGCGGCGCCGATCCGCCATAACCCGGCATATCCCATGCGATCGCGCGGAAGCGGTCGCCGAAGTTGGCAAGCTGCCGCCGCCAGGCCCGCGCCGCGCCGCCGATGCCATGCAGGAAGATCAGAGGTATCGCGCCCGGATCGCCCGCGGCCTCATAGGCGAAGCGTCCGTCCTTTGTTATCATTGGCACAGGCTGCGACACGCGACATCCTTTTTGCTGGGCCCTTCGATGCTAACAGGCTTGCCGGCGATGGGAAGCGATAATTTTATACTTAAAGCAATTTTCGGGCCGGGCGCCATGTCGGCGTTCGCGATGTCGATCGGCGCTTTCGTTGCAAAAACTTGAAGGTTAAAATATATCGGGGAACGATCAGCAGCCCAGGGAGCCAGCGCATGTCCGGATTGCCGCATTCGCCGCATGCGCTGGTGACCGGAGGCGGTCGCGGCATCGGCCGTGCGATAGCTGCTTCTCTGGTCGGCGCTGGCGCGACCGTAACCGTGCTCGGCCGAAATGCGGCGGTTCTCGAAGAGGCGGTCAATGCAGGTGCCGCGCACTTTGCGGCTGTCGCTGATGTCTCGAACGAAACGTCACTGAAAGGCGCCATTGCCGCGGCAAGTGCGCGCAAGCCGATCGACATTCTCATTGCCAACGCGGGCAGCGCTGAATCGGCGCCGTTTGCGAAATCGGACACCGCCCTTTTTGCGCGCATGATGGATGTCAATTTCATGGGCGTGGTCCACGCCGTCCAGGCTGTGCTGCCGGGCATGAAAGATCGTCCCTATGGCCGCATTGTCGCGGTTGCGTCCACGGCCGGGCTCAAAGGCTACGCCTATGTCAGCGCATACGCTGCCGCTAAGCACGCCGTGGTCGGGTTCGTGCGGTCCCTTGCCCTCGAGATGGCTGGAAGCAACGTCACCGTGAATGCGGTATGTCCCGGCTTCACCGACACCGATCTCGTTGCCGGCAGCATCGAGAATATCATGAAGAAGACGGGGCGTAGCCGCGAGCAGGCCGTCGCAGAGCTTGCGAAACACAATCCGCAAGGGCGCCTGATCACGCCTCAGGAGGTCGCTGACGCGGTTCTCTGGCTGTGCGGCGAGGGCGCCGGCGCGATCACCGGACAGGCGATCGCGGTTGCCGGTGGTGAAATCTAAGCTGCGCAAGGCCCGAACCAAGGAAGCCAAGGAGATCGCATGAGCAGACCCGCCAATCCCGTCACCGTGCCGCTTGCAGACTATTCGCCGCAGCACTTCCTGCTGGCCGTGGTCGACGGCGTTGCCACGGTCACGCTCAACCGCCCCGAACGAAAGAATCCCCTGACGTTCGAAAGCTACCGGGAATTGACAGATTTCTTCCGTGCCTGCGCTTTCGACGACGCGGTCAAATCCATCGTCGTCACCGGTGCCGGCGGCAATTTCTCGTCCGGCGGCGACGTGTTCGAGATCATTGGTCCGCTCGTGAAGATGGACACCAAGGGGCTGACCGCCTTCACGCGGATGACCGGCGACCTCGTCAAGGCGATGCGGGCCTGCCCGCAGCCGATCGTGGCCGCGGTCGAGGGCATCTGCGCCGGGGCCGGGGCGATCATCGCCATGGCATCGGACATGCGCCTTGCGGCAAGCGGGGCGAAGGTGGCGTTCCTGTTCAACAAGGTGGGGCTGGCCGGCTGCGACATGGGTGCTTGCGCGATCCTGCCGCGCATCATCGGGCAGTCCCGCGCCTCCGAACTGCTCTACACCGGCCGGTTCATGACTGCGGAAGAGGGCGAGCGCTGGGGCTTCTTCAGCCGCATCGTCACGCCGGAGCAGGTGCTGCCCCAGGCGCAAATTCTGGCGAAACAGATCGCCGAAGGGCCGACCTTTGCCAACACCATGACCAAGCGGATGCTTGCCATGGAATGGGCGATGTCGGTCGAGGAGGCGATCGAAGCGGAGGCCGTTGCCCAGGCGCTGTGCATGACTACGGCGGATTTCGAGCGTGCTTTCGAGGCGTTCGCCAACAAGGTCAAGCCGGTCTTCAGGGGCGACTGAGCCGGCCGCTATTATCTGCAGCCAAGCCAGCAATGGGGACTTGCGCGAAATTATTTTAGGCTTAAAATAGTTTTCATGGCCGGTCGAATTGGCGAGGCTCCCATGAAAGTCGCGATCATCGGTGGCGGACCTGCGGGTCTTTACGCGGCGATCCTGCTGAAGAAGCAGCGGCCAAGCGCCGACGTCGCCGTGTATGAGCGCAACCGCGCCGACGACACCTTCGGCTTCGGCGTGGTGTTCTCGGATGCGACGCTCGATAATTTCGAGAAGCACGATCTTCCGAGCTACCGCCGCATCACCCAGGAATTCGCCTATTGGGACGACATCGCCGTGCATTTCCGCGGCACGGTGCACCGGGTCGGCGGCAACGGCTTTTGCGGCTGCTCGCGACGCAAGCTGCTTTTGATCCTTCAGGAGCGTGCGCGAGAGCTTGGCGTCGCGCTGCAGTTCGAGGTGGACATCGGCGATGAATCCCGCTTCGCCGATGCCGATCTCATCCTCATCGCCGACGGCATCAACAGCCGTTTCCGCGAGAAATACGTCGATCATTTCCAGCCGGAGGTCGACGTCCGCTCCAACAAGTTCGCCTGGATGGGCTCGACCAGGCCGCTCGATGCCTTCACCTTCATCTTCCAGGAAACCGAGTGGGGCCCGTTCATTGCCCATGCCTATCAGTATGAGGCTGGGCATTCGACCTGGATCTTCGAGACCGATCCTGAAACGTTCGAGCGGGCGGGGCTGACAGGGCTGGACGAGGCTCAGTCCGCCGCGCGGATGGCAGACATCTTCGGCTGGTTCCTCAATGGGCACAAGCTGCTGACGAACCGCTCGATGTGGCGCAACTTCCCCATGATCCGCAGCAAGCGCTGGGTCAAGGACAACATGGTCCTGCTCGGCGACGCCAAGGCCAGCGCGCATTTCTCGATCGGCTCGGGCACGAAGCTTGCGATGGAGGATGCGATTGCGCTGGCCGAAGCCATGGAGAGGGCGCCCAGCATCGAGGCGGCGCTGCAGATCTACGAGAACGGCCGCCGCGAGGAGGTCGAGAAGACGCAGCATGCCGCCGACGTCTCGCTGGTCTGGTTCGAGCACGTCGACCGCTTCTGGAATTTCGACCCGGTGCAGTTCGCCTTCGGCGTCATGACGCGCTCGAAGGCGATCACATATGACAATCTGAAGCTCCGCGCGCCGGATTTCGTGGCGGAGGTCGACAAGTCGTTTGCCAGGCAGGTGCGCAGCAGCGGCTTCGATGTCGACACCGATCGGCCGATGGTGCCGCTGTTCCAGCCGTTCCGCTTGCGGGAGATGAAGCTCGCCAATCGGGCGGTGATGTCGCCGATGTGCATGTATTCGGCGCGGGAGGGTGTGCCGACCGACTTCCACCTCGTGCATTACGGCTCGCGCGCGATCGGCGGTGCCGGGCTGATCTTCACCGAGATGACCTGTGTCAGCCGCGACGCCAGGATCACCCCCGGCTGCGCCGGCCTGTGGAACGACGAGCAGGAGGCCGCGTGGCGGCGCATCGTGGATTTCGTCCACGCCAATTCGGCCGCGAAAATCTGCCTGCAACTGGGCCACGCCGGCCGCAAGGGCGCAACCAGGTTGATGTGGGACGGCATGGACCGTCCCTTGGAGCAGGGCGGCTGGGAAGTTTTCTCGGCCTCACCGCTACCTTATTTTCCCGACAGCCAGGTGCCGCGTGAGCTCGATCGGGCCGGCATGAAAGCGGTGAGAGACGCTTTCGTCGCGGCGGCCGAGCGCGGCGAGCGCTGCGGCTTCGATATGCTCGAATTGCACTGCGCCCACGGCTATCTGCTCGCGAGCTTCATCTCCCCTCTCACGAACACCCGTACGGACGAGTATGGCGGCGCGCTCGAAAATCGGCTGCGCTTCCCGCTCGAGGTCTTCGAGGCGCTGCGCGCGGTGTGGCCCTTGCACAAACCGATGTCGGTGCGCATCTCCGCAACCGACTGGGCGGACGGTGGCATCACCGGCGACGACGCCGTCGCCGTAGCGCGCGCTTTCGCCGAGGCGGGTGTCGATCTCGTCGACGTCTCGACCGGTCAGACCGTGCGTGATGCGCAGCCCGTCTACGGGCGCATGTTCCAGACGCCCTTTTCGGACCAGGTCCGCAACGAGGCGCGCGTGGCCACCATGTGCGTCGGTAACATCACCACGGCTGACCAAGCCAACACGATCTTGGCCGCCGGCCGGGCGGATCTCGTCGCACTCGGCCGTCCGCACCTGGTCGACCCCTTCTTCACCATGAAGGCGGCGGCCTGGTATGGGGCAAACGACGCTTTCTGCCCCCCGCAATATCTGCCCGGCAAAGATCAGATCTTCCGCAACAGCGTGCGCGACCGGCAGGACCTCGAGGAGCTGAGAATTAAGGCTAAGCCCAAGACCCGGGCCGAGCTCAAGGCGGAGGCGACAAAGCCGCTTGCGGCGGAGTGACCGCCCGTGCGACGTTAACCCATTGCCTGTGTTTCGAGTGGAGTTAGGGCGATGAAGGCGATTATCGTCGGCGGCGGTATCGGTGGCCTCACCACGGCATTGATGTTGCGCTCGCGCGGCCTGGATTGCGAGATCTACGAGCAGGCCGACACCATTCGCGAACTCGGCGTCGGCATCAACACGCTGCCGCATGCCATGCGGGAACTGGCCGGGCTCGGACTGTTGCAGAAGCTCGACGACGTCGCGATCCGCACCGATCAGCTCTATTATCTCAACCGCCATGGCCAGGAGGTCTGGCGCGAAGCCCGCGGCATCGACGCCGGTCACGACGTGCCGCAATTCTCGATCCACCGCGGCCGGCTTCAGGGCGTCATCCATCGCGCGGTCGAGGAGCGGCTCGGCGCGAACGCAATTCACACCGGCTGCCGGCTTGGTGCTTTCACGCAGGACGAGGGCGGCGTCACGGCCTACTTCTTCGATCGCGCCGGCGCGCACGTCCACACCGCGCGTGGCGATATCCTAATAGGCGCCGACGGCATCCATTCGCGCGTCCGCGAGACGCTGTTCCCCAACGAGGGCCCGCCGTGCTGGAATGGGCTGATGCTGTGGCGCGGCGCCCGCGACTGGCCGCTGTTCCTCACCGGCAAGTCGATGATCGTGGCCGGGGGGCTCAATGCCAAGGTGGTGATCTACCCGATCGCGGAAGGATCGAGCCCGGCAAGCCGGCTGACCAATTGGGCGGTGCTGGTGAAGATCGGCGAGGGTAATGCCCCGCCACCGCGCAAGGAGGACTGGTCGCGGCCGGGCCGCCGCGAGGAGCTGATGCCGCATGTCGCGCGCTTCTCGGTTCCCTACATTGACGTGAAGAGCCTGATCTCGGCAACGCCCGAATTCTACGAGTATCCAACCTGCGACCGCGATCCCTTGCCCTATTGGTCGTCGGGCAGAGTCACGCTGCTCGGCGATGCCGCGCATCCCATGTATCCGGTCGGATCAAACGGCGCCTCGCAGGCGATCCTTGACGCGCGCTGCCTTGCGGATGCGCTGGTACGCGCCGAACATCCGCGCCAGGCGCTGCTGGAGTACGAGAAGAAGCGCCTGCCGATGACGGCCGAGATCGTCCGCTCCAATCGGCGCGGCGGCCCCGAGGGCGTCATCGACGCCGTCGAGCAGCTCGCGCCCGACGGCTTCGACAATGTCGACAATGTGCTGAGCTATTCCCAGCGCGAGGCGATCGTGCGGGGCTATGCCACGAAGGCCGGTTTCGCCGCGGTGCCGGGACTTGCGGCCGTGCGCGCTTAAGACAGGCTGCTAGCCGCCGGGCGGCGGCGGTAGGAAGTGGATGTTGAACTCGGCGGCCATCGCCACCACGTCCTCGGGCTTTTGCTCCTTCATGTTGTGAAGGCCCCAGAACAGGTCGAACAGCTTGCGGCTCGGGGAGACCCAGAACAGCACCTTTGCGGTCTGCTCCGACTTGTTGAAGATGCCGTGCGGCACGCCCATGCCGAGGCGGATCAGGTCGCCTGCCGTTGCCTGCGCTTCCGAATTGCCGAGCACGAAATCGAGCTTGCCCTCCAGCATGTAGAGATATTCATCCTGGTCGGGGTGAATGTGCGGCGGCACGAAGGTGCCCGGCGGCAGCGTCGCATGCCAGGAGAAACTGTTCTCGGCGTAGCTCTTCGGCACGTAGGTCTGGCCGAGGATGTTCCAGGAAATGCCCTGGATGCCCTCATTGGCGCGGGTGATGCCGGTGATTTCACTCTTCATTGCAGTCCTCCCGTAACACGCTTCGGCTCAGTTCGCCGCCTTGCAATCCTTGGCATAGCGATCGCCGTAATTCTCAAAGACCTTCTGCACGATCTCGGTCTGGAACTTGCCATCCGGACGCTTGGCCACCTTGGTCAGGTAGAAATCCTGGATCGGATAACCGTTGGTGTTGAACTTGAAGGCACCGCGCAGCGAGGTAAAGTCGGCCTTCTTCAAAGCGGCGGCGACCGCGTCCTTGTTGGAGAGGTTGCCCTTCACGGCCCTGACGGCGCTGTCGATCAGCATCGCGGCATCGTAAGCCTGGAAGGCATAGGTGCCGGGAACGCTGTTGTAGGCGGCCTCGTAGGCGGCAACGAACTTCTTGTTCTGGGGATTGTCGAGATTGGGCGCCCAGTTCGCGCCGCCGAACATGCCGACGGCCGCGTCCTGCTGCGCCGGCAGGGTCGATTCATCCACCGTGAACGCCGAGAGCACCGGAATGGTATCGGCGAGCCCGGCCTGCCGGTATTGCTTGACGAGATTGACGCCGAGGCCGCCGGGCATGAACGTGAAGAGAGCATCAGGCTTCTGCGACGAGATCTTGGACAGCTCCGGCTGGAAATCCAGCGTATTCAGCGGCATGTAGGATTCCTCGACGATCTCGCCCTTATAGTCGAGCTTGAACCCCGCGACCGAGTCCTTGCCGGCCTGATAGTTCGGGACCATCAGGTACATGCGCTTGTAGCCGCGATCCTGCGCGACCTTGCCGAGGATCTCGTGCACCTGATCGTTCTGATACGACGTCACATAGAAGAACGGGTTGCAGTCCTTGCCGGCGAAGGTCGACGGCCCGGCATTGGGACTGATCAGGAAGGATTTCGATTCTGTGATGGGCCGGTGGATCGCCTGAAGGATGTTGGAGAAGATCGGGCCGACCACGAAGTCGACCTTCTCGCGCTCGAGAAGGCCCTTGACCTTCGTCACCGCTGCATCCGGCTTCAGCTCATCGTCGACGACGACGACTTCGACGTCGCGGCCGCCCATCTTGCTGCCGAGATCCTTCACTGCGAGCGTGAAGCCGTCGCGAACCTGTTGGCCCAGCGCGGCGGCAGGTCCCGACAGGGTCACGATCACACCCAGCTTGATTTTTTCCTGGGCGAGGGCAGGGGTCACCACGGTGCCGAGCAGCATTGCGGCTGCGGCTAAGGTCATTTGCGTCTTCATCATCTTCCCTCGCGTCGATTGGCTTGCGCTGCAAACCACGTACTTCGATCCAAGCTTATGCCGATGACAGCCGCCGCGGCAAGCCGAGCTCGAGGCGGCTATCCCGCGGGCAGCTGCGCATGCAAGCGGCGCGCCAATTATTTGAAGCCTAAAGAAATTGACGTGCGGTCGATTATTGCAGCTTTGGACTTGCAGCCGGCGCCGATTTATTTGAAGCTCAAAACGTTGGGGAATCCGTGCCGGCGCCAAATGCCGGCCGTGAGTGACTGCAGCAACATGCTCGATTCCGAGACCAAGGCCGTCGAAACACCGGAGGACCACGCCGAAGAGCTTCGGCTGTGGCTGCGGCTCTTGACCTGCACGACGCTGATCGAGGGCGAGGTGCGCGGCCGGCTGCGGCAGCGGTTCGACGTCACGCTGCCGCGTTTCGACCTGATGGCACAGCTCGACAAGGCGCCTGACGGCATGACGCTGTCCGACGTCTCCAAGCGCATGATGGTCTCCAACGGGAACGTCACCGGTCTCGTCGAGCGTCTGGTGGAATCAGGCCATCTCGACCGGCGCACCTCGGAGACGGACCGCCGCGTCCAGGTGATCCGTCTCACAAAGCTCGGGCGTGCCGAGTTTCGCAGGATGGCTGCGGAACACGAGACCTGGATCGCCGATCTCTTCGCTGACCTCTCCCCGAAGGATGTGCGCGAATTGATGCGCCTCTTGGCCAAGACCAAGGCTTCGGCGCAGAAATCCGCCGCCCGGCGCCGGCCATAAACCGGCCGGCCGAGCAGACCGCCGATCCCCTTTGCCGCAGGAAAAAGCACGGCATGCCCAAAATCCGCTATTGCGCGAAATTGTTTTAAGCCTAAAATGTTTTCCAGATCGTGCTGCCGGGTGCAATCCATGCTGAAAGGAGCGTGCGATGGCCAACGCCGCCAAGATTCAAGTGTCGGGTCCGTGTGACGGCAATCCCGCGACGGCCCATGTCGATACGTTCGCGCAGCAGCATCTGCCGCCGCGCGAGCTCTGGCCCGAATTCATTTTCTCGCGGCCGGAGCAGCGCTATCCCCCGCGACTGAACTGCGTCAGCTATTTCCTCGATCGCTGGGTCGAGCAGGGCCAGGGCGATGCACCTTGCGTCATCAGCCCTGGCGTCAGCTACACCTATCGCGAGCTGCAGGCGCTGGTGAACCGCATCGCGAACGTGCTGGTCGGCAAGCTTGGTCTCGTCGCCGGCGGCCGTGTGCTGTTGCGCTCTGCCAATAACCCCATGATGGTCGCGACCTATCTCGCGGTGATCAAGGCCGGCGGCATCGTCGTAGCGACGATGCCGCTGCTCCGCGCCAAGGAGCTGTCCTATCCGATCCAGAAAGCGGCGATCACGCTGGCGCTGTGCGACGGAAAACTCTCTGAGGAGATGGAGAAGGCGAAGGCCGCAGCGCCCGGTCTCGAGCGCGTCGTCTATTGGGGCAATGACGCCTCCGATTCGCTCGAAGCGCTGATTGCGGATGCGAGCCCCGAGTTCAGGGCTCTCGATACCGCAGCCGATGACATCTGCCTGATCGCCTTCACCTCGGGCACCACAGGCGATCCCAAGGGCACCATGCATTTCCACCGCGACATGCTCGCGGTCTGCGATGGCTATGCGCGCAACATCTTGCGGGCCGAGCAGAAGGATCGCTTCATCGGCTCGGCGCCGCTCGCGTTCACCTTCGGTTTCGGCGGCGTGCTGTTCCCGATGCATATCGGCGCCTCCTTCGTGGTGCTGGAGAAGACCACGCCGGACGACATTCTGAATGCGATCGAGCAGTACAAGACCACGGTCTGCTTCACGGCGCCGACCGCATACCGGGCCATGCTCGGCAAGCTCGCAGGCCGCGACATCTCCTCGCTTCGCAAATGCGTCTCTGCCGGCGAAACGCTGCCCAAGCCGACATTCGAAGCGTGGCTGAAGGCCACCGGCATCAAGCTGATGGACGGCATCGGTTCGACCGAACTGCTGCACATCTTCATCAGTGCGACTGAGGACGAGATTCGCCCCGGCGCCACCGGAAAACCCGTGCCGGGCTATGAGGCCAAGATCGTCGATGATGAGGGCCGCGACGTGCCGCCCGGGACGATGGGCCGCCTCGCCGTGCGCGGGCCGACCGGCTGCCGGTATCTCGCCGACGAGCGGCAGCGGAAATACGTCCAGAACGGTTGGAACATCACCGGCGACACCTATCTGATGGATGGCGATGGTTATTTCTGGTACCAGTCGCGCTCCGACGACATGATCGTGTCGGCCGGCTACAACATCGCAGGGACCGATGTCGAAGCGGCGCTGCTCACGCATCCGGCGGTCGCCGAGTGCGGTGTGGTCGGCGCCCCTGACGAGGCGCGCGGCATGATCGTGAAGGCCTATGTCGTTGCCGCACCGGGCGTGATGCCTGACGCTCAGCTCGTGGCCGAGTTGCAGGAGCATGTCAAACGCGAGATCGCGCCGTATAAATATCCGCGCGCCATCGAATTTGTGACGCAATTGCCGAAGACCGAGACCGGAAAGTTGAAACGCTTTGCGCTGCGGCAGCTGGCGCAGGCCGCAGTGACGTCTTCAGGCGTCGCTGCGGAATGAGAGAAGGATAGAGAATTGTCTGTGACGACGCCGAAGGGCTCGCAACTCGCGGTGCTGCCGACAGCAGCGGAGGACGGGACGCGCATCAAGGCGCAGATCCTCCAGCCATCAGGCTGGCCGGTGCCGAAGGGGTATGCCAACGGCATGGCTGCCGAGGGGCGCATCGTCGTGACCGGCGGGGTGATCGGCTGGGACGCCGAAGAGCGTCTCGCCGACGGCTTCGTCGCGCAGGTGCGTCAGACCCTCGGCAACATCGCCGCGATCCTGGCCGAGGCCGGTGCCCGCCCCGAGCACCTCGTGCGTTTGACCTGGTACGTCGTCGATATGGACGAGTACCTGGCCAATCTGAAGGAGCTGGGCAGGGTCTACCGCGACGTCTTCGGAGCGCACTATCCTGCGATGGCGCTGGTTCAGGTCGTTCGCCTCGTGGAGAAGGCGGCGCGCGTCGAGATCGAAGCCACCGCCGTCATTCCGCGCTGAGCTTGGCCGCGATCGACTCGCCTTGGTTAAGCCGCGATGAAATGAGGTATGATTGCGCAACGACGGAGGTGCGATCCCTCCCGCTTGCGGGAGAGGGTTGGGGAGAGGGCGCTTCCGCAATGGGACAATCCCCAAGAGGAGAAAGCCCTCACCCGGTGCTTCGCCATAGCCGAGGCTTTGCCTCGGCGTGTTTGAGATGACGGCCGCCAGAGGCGGCCTACGCCTCTCCCGCAAGCGGGAGAGGTGAACGAGCCGCCACAATCGATTTATCCTAAGGCCATTTCGCATTAGGGTCTGTACTCAATAGGGATTCCCGCTGAGGCGGAGTTGTGATTCAAGACCTCCGAGTCGAAGGGGGGCTTGATGGGGCAAAAGCTATATTGGCTGAGTGAGGCGGAGTGGAAGCGGATTGAACCGCTGTTGCCACGTGGGCGGCGCGGCGCCCATCGCGTGGATGACCGACGCGTGATCAGCGGGATCCTCCACATGCTGCGATCGGGCGCACGCTGGCGAGACTGCCCGGCAGATTACGGCCCCTACACGACCATCTATAACCGCTTCAATCGCTGGAGCCGCCAAGGCGTGTGGGGCAATATTTTCTACGCCTTGACTGGCTCAACCGGCCGGGTCGGGACAATGTCCATCGACGCGACCCACATCAAAGCCCACCGCTCGGCGGCGGGCGCAAAAGGGGGGACTTCCAGCAGGCGGTCGGCCGCTCGCGAGGCGGACGCACCACCAAAATCCACGCGCTGACCGAGGATTATGGACGTCCGATCGCCTTCGTGATCACGCCTGGCAACTGCCATGACCTCACGGCGGCGCGCGATCTGCTGCCTGCCGTCTCACCTGCTCGACGATTGCTTGCTGACAGGGCCTATGACGCCAATAGCCTGCGTGAGTGGTTGGCCGAGCGCGGAACAAAGGCAGTAATTCCGCCCAACCCAACTCGCAAGCATCCGCACCGGTACGACGTGAAGGCCTACAAAGGACGCAATCTCATCGAACGCATGTTTTGCCGCCTCAAGGACTTCAGGCGGATTGCGACCCGCTACGACAAGCGAGCCGACAACTTCCTCTCGGCCATCCTCTTGGTCGCCGCCGTTACTTGGTGGATCAATTGAGTCCGGACCCTAGCTCGCCTTGGCGAGCTCGTCGTCCTCGGGCGAGTTCAGATAGACGCCCGACATGGTGTCGATCCAACACAGATGGTCGTGCACCTTCGTGACGCCCTCGACGTTCTCCGCTGCGACGATCGCGGCCTGCCGTGCGCGCTCCTCGGTGATTTATCTGAAAAGTGTGAGGCGGTTTTCCGAGAAGATCATGCTCAAACACTAAGCTGGGCGATGATGATCATCCCAATCTCGTCGCGCCTTAGACCTCCGGCTCGGAGCTCGGCGCGAGGTCCGAGGAGCGGAAGCGCTTGGCCTTGTCCAGTTTCCGGTAGGCCACTGACGCCGTTCGCAACAGCTCCTTTTCCCGCTTGCGATTGAGGAAGCGATGGCCGGCATCAAGGACGGCGCCGTTCAAGGATGACGCGAGCGCCTGTCCCCGTACATCGTCGTTCAGCTGTCCGAGCGACCGTTGCGCCTTGCGCAATTGCTTGAGCATGGACTTCTGCTTCGCCGCCGCCGCTCCATCGGCGAACAGATCCGCAAGCGACTCGACCGAATAGGTCAGCCGCTTGTTGAGGAGCCGCAACTGGTGACGTCTCGCGACATCGAGCCTCTTCAGTTTCCGGGCCTTCTTGAGCAGCGTCGTCTCCCACTCCGTCAGCCGTTCCCTCGCGTGGTCGGCGAGCGTGCGGCGGCGCAATCGAATGGCTTCCTTGCTGCGCCGGGTCGACCAGGGGCCGCTATCGATCCACATCGAGGTCTGCTCGACCAGGCGGCGGTAACGCGCGGATTGCAGCGCGCGCGCCAGCAGCCGGTGGCTCTCGGCCCGTTTCTCGTCCCAGTGCTGAAGCTCGGCGATCACGGCAAGCTCGTCACCGCTCTCGGCGACGACCCGCTCGATGGCCACGTCGAGATCCCGCACCATGCCGAGCTGGCCGTTCAGCCATTTCAGTTCGGCCCAGACATTCGGCCGCCGGGCATCGTCGACCATCGGCGAGAAGAAGCGGATGGCAGTTCGCAGATGCGTCAGTGCGATGCGGATCTGGTGCAGCGCGTCGGGATCGCCGCGGCAAGTGCCGTCGTGCTGAGCGAGCACGGCGTCGAGGTGACGGCGGGCGATGATCCGGAACGCCGTATCGCAGGCCATGCCGGGGCTGAGGCGGGCGGGCAGGGCGTTGCGCCGCGCCGCCGGCTTGGCATGCGCGGTTGCCGTCGAGCTTGTGCTGGATCGCGACATCCTTGCCCGCATCAATCCGATTGCCCTATTTGCCCCGCAGCGATCGCGTCGCGGCAGTTCTGGAGCGTCTGCTCTTGTGTCCCGGATGCATTGATGGTCGCCCAGTCGACATGGCCGATATTATAGTGCTCTTGCAGCGCGGCAACCTCTTGCGTGGCATCCGATGCGTCTCCCCGGCGGCTTCCGATCCGCGCTTGCCGGGTCGCGAGGTCTGCGACCAGGAACAGACCGTGCAGCGACACGTTGCGCTCGCGCGCGAGCGTGGTGACCGCATCGCGTTCGTCCTCGCGTGCGAATACGCCGTCGATGATCGCCGAATGGCCCTGCGCCAGCACCCGCCGGGCGTGCTGAGCCAGCGTGTCGTAGACGCGGGCCGTAACCTCCGGCGAATAGGCGGATGGCGGCAGGCGGTGCGTATCCGCGACCCCGAACATTTGCTTGCGGACGAGATCGCTGCGCAGCACGACGGCTCCCGGCTGCGGCGCGACGACCGGCGCGAGCGCGTGCGCCAGGACCGTCTTTCCGGTGCCGGACAGCCCGCCGACCGCAATCAGACGCGGAGCAGGAGGATGGATCAGCATCTGGGCGAGTTCAAAATAGCGCCGTGCCTGGTCAACAATACCGGGGGCATCGGAATGCGGTCGCTTTTGCCGTGCCAGGGCAATCTGGGCGCGGATCGCCGCCCGGATCGACATGAACAGCGGCAGGGCCGAGAGCGCGTCGAGATTGTCGGCCGGTGTGATGGCGAGATAGCGGTTCAGGATCATGTTCGCCGCGCTTGGCTGACTGTGCTGCAACAGGTCCATCAGCGTGAATGCGAGATCGTAGAGCACGTCGACCGTTGCCATCTGCGCATCGAACTCGATCGCATCGAACAGCACGGGCCGATCATCGATCAGGACGATGTTTGCGAGATGCAGATCGCCATGACAGCGGCGCACGAAGCCCCGGCGGCCGCGCTCTGCGAGCAGGGGACGAATGCGTAGAAATGCCGCGTGCGAGGCTTTTCCGAGCTTTTCGATGTCTTCCGCGCTGAAATGTCCTCCGGCCCGCAAACCGTTGCTGTTGCCGTCGATCAGGGCAGGGATGGAGAAGACCCATGCATTTCCATTGGCGCGCGTCGCCGCCGCGTGTGACGCGGCGATTGCGTCGGCAGCCGCAGAGGCGATCTTTGTGTCCAGCGGGCCGGCCTTGGCCAGATGATCGAGCGTCCTGCCTTCGTCAAAGCGCGACATGTCGACCGCATATTCGATCGGCCGGCCGGCGCCGTCGACCTTCACCGTTCCATCCGGCTCTTCTGTGATTGCCACGACGCGATGGTAAATCTGCGGCGCCAGCGGCCGGTTGATCCTGATCTCCTCCTCGCAGGCCGCCTTGCGCTTCTCGAGTGTCGAATAGTCGAGGAACGGAAACCGGACGGCGCGCTTGATCTTCAGCGCGCGCTTTGCGTCCAGGAACACCGAGGCTGCATGCGTGTCGATCCGCGTCACGCCAGGATGTTCGGTCAGCATCTGGAAGACGCGCTCCTGGGCCGTCATTTCATCTTTCAGCGAAGCGGACATCCGAAGCACCATCAGGGCGTCAGCACGGCCGCGCCGAGGATCTGGCCGTTCCGCAGCATGCCCAAAACCTCGTTGGCCTGATCGAGCGGAAACGCCGTCGTCTCGGTGCGCACGCCGGCTTGCGGAGCGATCTTTAGAAATCGAGGCCATCTCGCCGGGTCAGATTGGCGACCGAGACCAGCTGCCGTTCCTGCCAGAGCAGGTCATACGGAAAACTTGGAATGTCGGTCATGTGGATGCCGGCACATACGACGCGACCGCCTTTGCGGACGGCGCGCAACGCTGCCGGGACAAGCTCGCCGGCCGGTGCGTAAATGATCGCGGCATCGAGCGGCTCGTCCGGCATTTGGTCGGATGACCCGGCCCAGACCGCGCCGAGACGGCGCGCAAGGTCTTGCGCAGCCGCGTCGCCGCGTCGCGTGAATGCATGGACGGATCGTCCCTGCCAAACCGCGACTTGCGCGATGATGTGGCCGGCCGCCCCAAAACCGTAGAGGCCGAGCCTGTCGGCAGGGCCGGCGAGGACCAGCGAGCGCCAGCCGATCAGGCCTGCGCACAGCAGAGGCGCAATCTCCACGTCGCTCCCGGTCTCACCGAGCGGAAAAGCGTAGCGTGCGTCGGCGATGGTGTGGGTTGCGTAACCACCGTCGCGCGTGTAGCCGGTGAACAGCGGGGCGTCGCAGAGGTTTTCCATACCTTCCCGGCAGAAGCGACACTTTCCGCAGGTGAAGCCGAGCCAGGGAATGCCGACCCGGTCGCCAGGCGCATGTGTTGTCGCATTTAGGCCTACGAGATCGACCCGGCCGACGATCTCGTGGCCAGGCACGATCGGATAGCGAATATCGGGCAACTCGGCATCGACGAGATGAAGATCGGTCCGGCATACGCCGCAGGCGCTGATCTTCACCCGGATCTGACCCTTGCCCGGCATCGGGTCAGGCCGCTCCTCCATCTGGAGCCGTGCTCGTGGGGTCGACAACACCATCGCACGCATGAGTCTCTCCGGGGCGAACCGCTCCGATTGAAGTATTCATAGAATGACCCAGCGGCCAGTCCTTGACGTCGGTCAACGCCTGTTCCCGGGCGACCGGACGGAGTTTCCCCTACCTTGACGAGGATCAAGCGTCTCGACGTCAGCCGGCCTATTGTGGTGGCTGAGGTGCCCATCAAGGACGTCTTGCTGTCCCTTGTCGGCCAGCCGCGCGGGCCAGCCCTGGTTGCGATCGAGAAATGCGTGGCTGTCGCAGCGGATCTCGGCGCCAGGATCACCGCGCTCGTGCTCGAGGAAGAAGATGTTTTCGAGCGGCCGAAGGTGATGCTGCCTTACGATCGCGATTTCGTGCAGGCCAGTCCTGGGGCCGGCGACATGCAACAGCTCCTGAACGCCTTCAGCAACGCAGCTTCTCGGGCCAACATGCGCGCCCAGAGCCGATCGGGTAAGCTGCCTGCGGATCAGATCGGGGCGATCCTGGCCGAGCATGCCCGCTTCAGCGACCTCACGCTGGTTCCGGTAAAACCGCACGACAGCCGAACGGAGGCATGGTCGAGGCCTGCTTGTTCGAATCGGGTCGACCTCTTCTGCTCTGTCCCGAACATCTCGCGGACGAACTTCGGCCCGAATTCGAAAACGTCATGATTGCCTGGGATCACTCCGCGCGTGCAGTCGGCGACGCGTTGCCCGTCGTTCGGGCTGCCGCCTCGGTTCGCGTGCTGACTGTGGCGGAGGACAAGACTGACGCGATCATGCAATCCGGAGCGGCTCTCGTCGAGGGAACACGGTGTCCGGCAAGGTGTTGGCAAGCTGCGCGAATTCCCATGGTATCGATGCGATCGTGATGGGCGCCTATCATCATTCGCGCCTGAATAAGATCGTATGGGGTGGTGTGACAAAGACCGTCATTGGCCAGCCACTGTGCTGGGTTATGATTTCACACCAGGCGCCTGCTTCCGGCCTGATCGTCAACCATCGGAACCGCCGGTGACCCGGCGTATTTGCTTCCATGTCAATTTATCGTCTGAACAACCTGCTGTCGCCGCGCTCAGTTGCGCTGGTCGGGGCGAGCGCCCGTCCGGCGTCGGTGGGACGTGCCGTCCTGGAGAACATTCGCAAGGCCGAATTCAAGGGACAGTTTGGCCTCGTCAATCTGCGCCATGCCGAGATCGGCGGCGTCGCGGCGGTGAAGAGCCTGGACAGGTTGAACTTCGTGCCCGAACTCGTGGTCATCACCGCGCCCGCGAGCGAGATTCCAGACATTATCGACCAAGCCGGGCGTCGCGGGTCTGCGGGTGCGCTGATCGTCTCGGCCGGGCTCGGCCAGGGGCCGGGATCGCTGCACGAGGCTACAAGCACTGCTGCCCGCAAGCACGGCATGCGGCTGATCGGGCCGAACTGCCTCGGCATCATGATGCCCGGCGTCAGCCTGAACGCCAGTTTCGCCGCGCACATGCCGGGAACGGGTAACCTCGCGCTGATCTCGCAATCGGGCGCGATTGCCGCCGGCATGGTGGATTGGGCCGCGCAGCGCGGCGTCGGCTTCTCCGGTATCGTCTCGATCGGCGATCAGATCGACGTCGACATTGCCGATCTGCTCGACCATTTCGCGATGGATCACAAGACCCGCGCGATCCTGCTCTACATCGAGGCCATCAAGGACGCGCGCAAATTCATGTCGGCTGCGCGCGCCGCCGCGCGCGTGAAGCCTGTCGTCGTGGTGAAGTCTGGCCGCATGGCGCAGGGTGCGAAGGCCGCTGCCACGCATACCGGCGCGCTTGCCGGTGCCGACGCCGTCTACGAGGCGGCGTTCCGCCGCGCGGGCGTGCTGCGGGTGTCTGATCTGCGTGAGCTGTTCGATTGTGCCGAGACACTGGGCCGTGTCGAATCCCCGACGGGCAAGCGTCTCGCCATCCTGACCAACGGTGGCGGCATCGGCGTCCTCGCCGTCGATCGATTGGTCGAGCTCGGCGGAGTTCCGGCAACCATCTCGGCCGACGCGCGCAAGAAGCTCGATGCGGCGCTGCCGCCGACCTGGTCCGGTGCAAATCCCGTCGACATCGTGGGCGACGCCGATGCCTCGCGCTACGCGGCGGCGCTGGAGGAACTGCTGGCCGATCGCGACAATGACGCAGTCCTCGTCCTCAACGTGCAAACCGCGATCGCCTCGGCCGCCGAGATCGCGACGACCGTGACTGAGCTCGTCGGCAAGTATCGCGAGCAGCACCGCCGGTGGGCGAAGCCCGTATTGGCGGCCTGGGTTGGGGCCGATCAGCACATCATTCAGGCACTCTCCGGCGCCGGTGTGCCGAACTATCCCACCGAGGACGATGCCGTGCGCGGGTTCATGCATCTGGTCCGGCACCGCGAAGTGGTGGAGGAGCTGAGCCAAGTGCCTCCCGCGATGCCCGATACGTTCGTTCCGAACACCCAGGGGGCGAGAGAGATCGTCGCCGCCGCGATCGCGGACGGTCGTGAATGGCTCGAGCCTGTCGAGATCAAGCACCTGCTCGAAGCTTACGACATCGCGATGGTGCCGACCTATGCGGCAACCGATGTCGAGCAGGCGGTGGCCTATGCGAAGCATATCTTCGCACAGGGCGGCACCGTCGTGCTGAAGATCATGTCGCGCGACATCATCCACAAATCCGATGTCGGCGGCGTCGTGCTCAACCTGACCACTCCCGAAGCCGTGCGAGGCGCTGCCACCGGCATTCTCGCGCGGGCGAAGAAGCTGCGTCCGGAAGCCCGCCTCGGCGGCGTCATCGTCCAGGCGATGGTCGTCAAGGCAAAGGCCCGCGAGCTGATCCTGGGTCTCGCCGACGATCCGACCTTCGGTACGGTGGTCGTCTTCGGCCGCGGCGGGACGGCGGTGGAGATCATCAACGACAAGGCGCTTGCGCTGCCGCCGCTCGATCTGCAACTGGCTCGCGATTTGATCGACCGCACGCGCGTGTCGCGGTTGCTGAAGGCCTACCGCGATGTGCCGGCGGTCAAGCAGGATGCCGTGGCCATGGTGCTGGTCAAGCTGGCGCAGATGGCTGCCGACATTCCCGAGATCCGCGAATTCGACATCAATCCGCTGCTGGCGGACGAAACCGGCGTGACCGCGGTGGATGCCCGCGTCGCGGTCGGGCCGCCGCAGCGGAAGTTCGCCGGCTCCGGCCCGGCCAATTTCGCCGTTCGCGCCTATCCGTCGCAATGGGAGCGGCGCCTCAAGCTCAAGGACGACTGGCGCATCTTCGTGCGGCCGATGCGCCCTGAGGACGAGCCGACCATCCACGAATTCCTGCGTCACGTCACGCCGCACGACCTTCGCCTGCGCTTCTTCGCACCGATGAAGGAGTTCACCCACGAGTTCATCGCGCGCCTGACCCAGCTCGACTATGCACGTGCGATGGCCTTCATCGCATTCGACGAGGCCACCGGCGAAATGGTCGGCGTCGTCCGGCTCCATTCGGACTCGATTTACGAGAGCGGCGAATACGCGATTCTGCTGCGGTCCGATCTCAAAGGCAGGGGACTCGGCTGGACCCTCATGCAGCTGATCATCGACTACGCGCGGGCGGAAGGGTTGAAGTTCATATCGGGCGACGTGCTCCAGGAGAACACCGTGATGCTCGACATGTGCCGGCAGCTCGGCTTCGAGGTCAAGCCGGATCCGGCCGAGCCTGATATTTGCGACGTCAGGCTAAAGCTCTGAACTCGCATCGGCGCGCGTCTTGGCCGTCGTCCGCAAATTCTTGAGCATGAGCGCGATCAGCGGCACCAGCGCCGGCACGATCGTGCTGAGCGGATGATGCACTGCGCCCGACACCTGGGCCAGCAGCGCACGGGCCTCGAGCTGGAGGGCTTCGATGGAGGCGCCGTGAATTTCGTTGGCGAGCTCGATATCACGCCCTGACGGTGCGCGGCCGGGGTCCTGCTCGGCCGAGGCGCGGCCGACGAGAAGGTTGCGACCTTTCTACTCGGCTGGCGTGAGCGGCAGGTCGCGCTCAAGGTCAGGCCGCGGCCATGGCCTCGACGCGAGCCGAATCCGGGAGGAGCATGATGCCCGCTGATGCGTTGCTGGTGACCATTGTCGTCGTCGCGATCTTCGCATTTGCCGCAGTTCTGGCTTGGGCAGACCGGCAAACCAGCACCGGCCGGCTCATCCCGGGTCCAAGCGCGGAAGCTCATCGTCCGCGTCCGGCGCGCCGACGACCGATGCGCAAGCGGGCGCGGGCGTTCGGCAGCGCCTCAACGCAATATCGGCTTGCGTTGCTTGCAACTCTGCATCGACGGTGATGTATCGACACATCCTTCGGATGCATCCTTGCGACTTTACCACGGCCATTTCGTGGCATTTGCCTCAAATCGCGCGCGTGCTTTCCGGTTGAAAAGCCTGATAACGTTGACTACGCAGGAACCCAGTGCCTCGTAGTCTTAGGAGCAACGCGGCGTGCCTCAGGACAAGACCGGCGACCCGCGACAGTCGGCGGGCAACAAACTATCGGTCCTGCGCAAGCACCCGATCTTCGCGGATCTGGAGCCGGACGCGCTCGATCAGCTCTGCCGCTACGCCAAGCACACCACGGTCAAGCGCGGCGCAACGATCGCCGCCAAGGGCGATCCCGGCAACAGTCTGTTCGCGGTGATCGCCGGCACAGTCAAGATTTCCTCTTCGTCGCCCGATGGACGGAACGCTATCCTCAATCTGATCGGCCCGGGCGAAATTTTCGGCGAGATCGCAGTGCTCGACGGCGCTCCCAGGTCGGCGGATGCGACCGCCAACACCAATTGCGAGCTCTACGTCATCGATCGTCGGGACTTCCTGCCCTTCGTGAAGAGCCAGCCGGCGCTGGCGATGAAATTCATCGAGCTGCTGTGTGCGCGTCTGCGCTGGACCAGTCAGCAGGTCGAGCAGGTGATCCTCCAAAATCTGCCCGGCCGGCTCGCGAGTGCGTTGCTGGGCCTCACCGAAGAGCGCAAGCTCGATTCCGGCAGCGGCACGCTCGCCATCACGCAGCAGGAGATCAGCGAGATGGTCGGGATGACGCGCGAGAGCATCAACAAGCAATTGCGCGCCTGGGCCGGCCGTCACTGGGTCCGCCTTGAGCACGGCGCCATCGTCGTATTGGATACCGACGCACTGCGCGAGCTCGCCGAGAGCGGCCTCGACGGCGAGTGACGCTTCTGGCCTAGTTGTCGATGATGGCGACCGCGCGGGTCCAGCCTGCGGAGGCGCGCTCGATCTTCACCGGGAAGCACGAGATCGTGAATCCGGTCGAAGGCAGCAGGTCGAGATTGTGCAGCTTCTCGAGATGGCAATAGCCGATATGCCGTCCCGCCTTATGGCCCTCCCAGATCAGGCCGGCATCTTTTGTTTCGGCATATTTCTTGGCGGTGTAGACGAACGGCGCATCCCAGCTCCAGCCGTCGGTACCGGTCAGCCGCACGCCGCGTTCGAGCAGGTACATGGTGGCTTCATAGCCCATGCCGCAGCCGGAATTGACGTAGTCGGCCTTGCCGAATTTTGCGCCGGCGCTGGTGTTGACGACGACGATCTCCAGCGGCGACAGCCGGTGTCCGATGCGCTTCAGCTCCTTCTCGACATCCTCGGCACTCGCCACGTAGCCGTCGAGCAGATGCCGAAAGTCGAGCTTCACGCCGGGCTGAAAGCACCATTCCAGCGGCACCTCGTCGATGGTCCACGACCGCTCGCCGCGGTTCATGGTCGGATGGAAGTGCCAGGGCGCATCGAGATGAGTGCCGTTGTGGGTGGAGAGCGAGACCTGCTCGACCGCCCAGCCCTGGCCGTCCGGAAGGTCTTCCGCCTTGAGGCCGTCGAAGAACTGCAGCATGCGCGGCAGGCCCTGCTGGTGATCGATATACTGGATCGTCGGGTGATTGCCGGGCGGATCGGCGGTCACGTCGTTTGTGAGCGGCACCGAGATATCGATCAGCTTCCGCGGCATGGGCATTCCCTCAAGTAGATCCGGAAGTTTCCGACATCTTGAGGGGCCATCTTGGTAGCGTCAATTCACCATGACTTGCCCCAGACCGATCGATGCAACTCTTGCATTGATCGATGCCGGATTTGGCTTGGACAGAGAATGCCGGCCGCCCTAGGGACGACTTGGTGCTTGACTTCACACCTGAAGTGGAGCGACCCAAGGCGGCCAGCAGCCGCCCCGACAACGATATAATCAATCCAATCAACCAGGAGGAAAGCCCAGATGAAGACGCTAACCGGTATCATCACAGCCGTTGCACTGGCGGTTTCAGCGTCCCTGGCGACCGCACGCGATTTCCGCTCCGCCGACGTGCACCCTGCCGACTATCCGACCGTCGAGGCCGTCAAGTTCATGGGCAAGCAGCTCGCAGCCGCGAGCGGCGGCAAGCTCGGCGTGAAGGTGTTTCCCAATGGGGCCTTGGGCTCAGAGAAGGACACGATCGAGCAGCTCAAGATCGGCGCGCTCGACATGATGCGCATCAACTCATCGCCGCTCAACAACTTCGTGCCCGAAACCATCGCCCTCTGCCTGCCTTTCGTCTTCCGGGATACGCAGCACATGCGCACCGTCCTCGACGGCCCGATCGGCGATGAGATCCTGGCCGCGATGGAGCCTGCGGGCCTGGTCGGCCTTGCCTATTACGACAGCGGCGCGCGCTCGGTCTACACCGTCAAGGCACCGGTCAAGTCGCTCGCCGACCTCAAAGGCCTGAAGATCCGCGTGCAGCAGTCCGACCTGTGGGTCGGCATGATCCAGAGCCTCGGGGCCAATCCGACTCCGATGCCGTATGGCGAGGTCTATACCGCGCTCAAGACCGGCCTCGTGGACGCTGCCGAGAACAACTGGCCGTCCTACGAATCCTCGCGTCACTTCGAGGCCGCTAAGTTCTACAACGTCACCGAGCACTCGCTCGCGCCCGAAGTCCTGGTCATGTCGAAGAAGGTCTGGGACACACTGAGCAAGGACGATCAGGCCATGATCCGCAAGGCAGCCAAGGAATCGGTCCCCGTCATGCGCAAGCTCTGGGACGAGCGTGAGCAGGCCTCCCGCAAGACCGTCGAGGCAGCCGGCGTTCAGGTCGTGACCATCGCCAACAAGCAGGAGTTCGTCGATGCGATGAAGCCTGTGTACCAGAAGTTCGCCGGCGACGAGAAGCTGCAGAGCCTCGTCAAGCGCATCCAGGACACGAAGTAGAAGCACGGCGGATCGGGTCCGGCGTCGCTGCAAGGTGACACCGGACCCTCGCGAGAGAGGCGCGGGATGACAGACCCACACGTCGCAGATCACGAGCAGGAGGCGGTCACGGGACGGCCGTCCTCCGGCCTGCTCTCGCGGATCAATGCACCCATCGCGCGCGTCGGCATGTATCTGTCGGTGGCCGGACTGGTCGTCATCGTCACCATCGTGTTCTACCAGGTGTTCGGACGCTACGTGCTCAATTCCAGCCCGACCTGGACCGAGAATCTTGCCCTGGTCCTCATTCTGTATGTCACGCTGATCGGCGCCGCCGTCGGCGTGCGCGATGCCGGACACATCGGCATGGACAGTCTGCTGGTCATGCTTCCGCATCATGTGCGAGAGAAGATCGAGATCGTGATCCACGTCCTGGTGGCCGTGTTCGGGATTGCGATGGCCTATAACGGCTGGATCCTCGGGGCATCGGTCGGCACCGTGAAGATCCCCAATCTCGGCCTGCCCGAGGTGATCCGCTACGTGCCGCTGATCGCCTCCGGCATCCTGATCGTTTCGTTTTCAATTGAGCACATCATTGCGCTCCTGCGCGGCGAAGAGGTCGTCCCCTCATGGAACTGATCATCCTCGGCGCCACCTTCTTCGGCTTTCTCGTCCTCGGCGTACCCGTCGCCTTCGCGATCGGCCTGTCGGCGATCTGCACCATCCTCTACGAAGGCCTGCCAGTCGCCGTCATCTTCCAGCAGATGATGTCGGGGATGAACATCTTCTCGTTCCTCGCCATTCCGTTCTTCGTCTTCAGCGGCGAGCTGATGCTGCATGGCGGCGTCGCCGACAAGATCGTGAAGCTCGCCAAGAACCTCGTCGGGCACATCCGCGGTGGCCTCGGCATGTCGAACGTGGTTGCCTGCACGCTGTTCGGCGGCGTCTCGGGCTCGCCCGTAGCCGACGTGTCGGCAATGGGCGCGGTGATGATCCCGATGATGAAGAAGGAAGGGTTCGACACCGACTACGCCGTCAACGTCACCACCCACGCCTCGCTGGTCGGAGCCTTGATGCCGACCAGCCACAACATGATCATCTATGCGCTGGCCGCCGGCGGCAAGGTCTCGATCGGCGCGCTGATCGCCGCGGGCCTTTTGCCGGCGCTGGTGCTGATGGTGTGCATGCTGGTCGCCGCCTATGCGGTCGCGGTGAAGCGCGGCTATCCCGCCGGCAAGTTCCCGGGCTGGGCCGAGGTTTTCCGTTCGTTCGCGGCCGCGCTGCCGGGCCTGCTGATCGTCGGCATCATCCTCGCCGGCATCCTGTCCGGCGTCTTCACGGCCACCGAATCCGCCGCCGTTGCGGTCACCTACACGATCCTGCTGACCTTCTTGATCTACCGCACCATGACTTTGCAGAACTTCCTGCGGGCCGCGGCCAAGGCGGTGAAGACGACGGGTGTGGTGCTGCTCCTGATCGGCGTCTCCACCATGTTCCAGTACCTGATGGGGCTCTACGAGGTGGCCGACTTCGCCGGCGATTTGATGAGCAAGGTGTCGACGCAACCCTGGATGATCTTCCTGCTCATCAACATCATCCTGTTCGTGCTCGGCACGTTCATGGACATGGCGGCGACCATCCTGATCTGCACCCCGATCTTCCTGCCGATCGCGATGAAGGCGGGCATGGATCCGGTGCAGTTCGGCATGCTGATGCTGATCAACTGCGCCCTCGGGCTCAACACTCCGCCGGTCGGAACGACGCAATTCGTGGGCTGCGCCATTGGCGGCATCTCGGTGGGGGCGGTGATGCGGACCATCCTGCCGTTCTATGCAGCGCTGATCGCAGCGCTGATGTTCGTGACCTACGTTCCTGCATTCTCGCTGTGGCTGCCGCGTCTTTTGATGGGCTACAAGGGTTAGCAGCACCAGGGAGAAGCTATCAGTGACGGACTATCGCAAGCTCTTCGATCTCACCGGCAAGACCGCGGTCGTGCTTGGCGCCGCTTCCGGCATCGGCAAGTCATCGGCCGAGGCGCTTGCGGATCTCGGCGCCCGCGTCGTCTGCGCCGATCGCGCGTTTGATGCGGCGGAGGCAACTGCCGCCGGCATTCGCGACAAGGGCGGCTGGGCGGAGGCAGCTAGTTGCGACGCCGCAAGCGCTGCTGATGTCAATGCGCTAGCCAAAACCGTCATGCAGAAGTTTCCGCGGCTCGACATTGCCGTGACGACGCCGGGGCTCAACATCCGCAAGACCATCCTCGACTACACCGAGGAGGATCTCGATCGCGTCCTCAATCTCAACGTCAAGGGCACGGTGTGGTTCTTCCAGGCTTTCGGCCGCATCATGGTGGAGCAGAACGGCGGCAGCATCATCGCCTGCTCCTCGGTGCGCGCGGTCACCATCGAGCCCGGCCTCGGCGTCTACGGCTCGACCAAGGCAGCGATAGGCCTCTTGGTGAAGGGCTTTGCCTCCGAGGTCGGCCATGCCGGCGTGCGCGTCAACGCGATCGCGCCCAGCATCGCAGAGACCGCGCTGACCGGCCCATTCAAGCAGCGGCCCGACATTTACAATCTCTACGCCGGCCACACCGTGTTCAATCGCTGGAGCAGCGCCGACGAAGTCGCGACTGCCGTGGCCTATCTGGCCTCGGACGCCGCGAGCTATGTCAGCGGCAGCACGCTGTTCGTTGACGGCGGCTGGACTGCGGTCGACGGTCCGCCGACCGGGCTCACCCAGCTGCACAAATAGGCCGGCCGTTTAGTCGGCAAAGCCCACGCGCCGGCGCAGTTCCCTCCGGTCTGCGCCGGTCAATAGTGCCACCAGCGCAGCGGCCTCCTTTGGATGTGCGGCCCGCGCGGTGACGCCGGCCGTGTACATCGTCACGAGTTCGCAGCCCGGCGGCAGTGATCCCGACAATGCGATGCCGTCGGTGGCAATAATCTCGGTGGCCTGAGTACAGCCGATCGGCCTTTGCGCAGTGGAGGCCGCAAGCTCGCGCATCGCCGTCGCGCCGTTCGGAAATATCTTCAGGCGCGAAGCAACCTCATAGGCGATGCCGAGCTGATCCAGCAGCTTTCCGATGTGCTGTCCCGCCGTGGACGCCTTCGTGTCCGGGACGTAGATGGCGTCGGCGGAACTCAGCATCTCGCGCAAATCGGCTTCGGTCTTCACCTCCACCCGGGGATCGCGGCTGCGGACCGCGAGTGCGGTCTCGACCCGGCCGACATTCGCGATCGAGGAGGGAATGACGAGCTTCTCCTCGGCCAGTTTTGCGAGGAGCGCCTGCGTCAGGATCACGAGATCGGCCGCCGTACCGGCGCGCATCTTGTCGGCCATGATGCCGACTGCGCCGAACTCGCCGTCGATACTGAGGCCGGTCTGCGCCTTGAAGGTCTCAGTGAGGCCGCGCACCAGGCCTTGCGCGGCACCCCCGCTCAAAATGTTCACGGTGGTCACGATGCAAGCTCCGCACCTGCAATGATCCGGTCGCGCGTAATCGGCAGGTCGCGCACGCGTACGCCGAGGCAATCGTAGACCGCATTGGCGATCGCTGCCGTCACCGGGCCGTGCGCGGCTTCACCGGCGCCGACCGGCTCGATCTCGGGCCGTTGGATGATCTCGACATCCACCGCCGGCACCTCGCTGAACCTCAGGATCGGATAGTCGGTCCAGGAGACCGAGGTGATGCGCGTCCGGTCGAAGCGGACGCGCTCCTTCAGCACCCAGCTCGTGGCCTGGATGGCGCCGCCCTCGATCTGATTGACGACGCCATCGGGATTGATGGCCTCGCCGACATCAACCGCAAGCGTCAGCCGCTTCACGCGGATGTCCTCCGCGCCTTCAATCTCCGCAATCGCGGCGCAATAGGCTCCCGTGTTCTTGTAGCGCGCAAAGCCGACGCCGTAGCCGATGCCGGATCGCTTCTGCGGCTTCCACTGCGCGCGTCGCGCTGCGACGCGGATCACATCCTTCGCTCGTTCGTCGCGCAGGTGGCGCAAGCGGAATGCGATCGGGTCCTCGCCCCGCAGCGCCGCGATCTCGTCGATCAGGGACTCGATGGCGAATACGTTGCCTTGCGCGCCGAGGGTCCGCAGCGCGGAGGTGCGCACGGGCATCGTCAGCAGCCGGTGGCTCGTGATCGTCCAGGCTGGAAAATCATCATAGAGAGGTACGGAGTTGCGATCACCGCCGCCGCCATTCGCAGCCGGTGGATTGGAAGAGATCATGCGCGGATAAGGGTTCTCGATCTCGCTAGCCGCGAGCAACGCCGGCTGCTCCGCGCGTCCGGGCCGCGCCGCATGGCCGTTGCTCCAGATCGCATGGCGCCAGCCGACGATCTCATTGTCCGCATCGAGGTCAGCCTCGATCTCGATGGCCATCGCCGCACCAAACGGCGCATGGCTCATCTCGTCATGGCGCGACCACTGGACCCGCACCGGACGGCCGCTGGCCGCTTTCGCCAGCAGCACGGCATCGAGCGCGACGTCGTCGGCCGCGTTGTGACCGTAGCAGCCGGCGCCCTCCATGTGCTCGACGATGATGCTTTCTGCGGGCAGCTTGAGCACGATCGCAAGATCAGCGCGCAGCAGATAGATGCCCTGGCTGTGCGTCCAGACGTGGACCCGATCACCCTCCCATCGCGCCATGGCGCAGGAGGGCGCGATCGAGGCATGCGCGATGTAGGGGCGGGTGTATTGCCGGCGCAAGGTCCGCATGGTTTGCTTCGGAGAGGTCGCCATTCTGGCGTCGATGACGGTGGTCTGGACCGGCTGGCTTTTCAGGAAGCCCGCGAGATCGTCTTCATCGGGCAGCGGTTCGCCGGTCGACCATGTCGCGCCCTTGCGCAAGATCTTCAGAGCGGCTTCCGCCGCGGCCTCGCTGTCGGCAACCACGCCTGCAAAGCTGCCGTCGCGGACGACCGCGACGAGGCCGGGGACCGCACCCGTCGCGACTTTGTCGAGAGCAATCAATTTGGCGCGCGAGACATCCGGCCGCAGCACGCGCCCGTGGAGCAGGCCAGGCAGCGGGCAATCGTGGATGAATCGTGGTCGTGCGAACACCTTGTCGGGAATGTCGACCCGCGGGACCGAATGTCCGGCGAGGGCGCGCCGCGCAGCGCTCTTCGCTGGTGCGCCCGCGGTGGCGTCGCGGTCGAGCGAGACCTCGCCAGCGAGCTCCCAGTAGCTGGTCCTGACATTGCCGGGACCCGAGATCGTGCCGTCATCGATATCGAGCAACGCTGCATCGACACCGAGACGTTCCGATGCGGCCGCGAGGAAACGTTGCCGCACCTCGGCGCAGGCATGGCGCAGCGCACGGCCGGATTGCTGGATTGACAGGCTGCCCGAGGTGACACCTTCGTTCGGGCTCATCGCGGTCGAGGCGCGGATCATGTCAATGCGGCCGAGATCGACGTCGAGCTCGTCCGCCGCGATCTGGGCCAGCGCCGTGACAATGCCCTGGCCGATCTCGACCTTGCCGGGCGAGATCGCCACGCGGCCACCATCGGTGAACTGCACCCAAGATGACAGCCTGGGATTGGCCACGAGACTGACCGGCAGTTTCGGGGCGGGGGAGGTCATGGCTCGGCCATCTCAGAGGCTGCGCGCAGCACGGCACGGACCATGCGATTATGCGATCCGCAGCGGCACAGATTGCGGTCGAGCGCCTCTCTCACCTCGGCCTCCGTCGGCGACGGATTCCGTTTCAGCAGCGCGGCTGCGCTGATCAGGATTCCCGAGACGCAATAGCCGCATTGCATCGCCTGCTCGGCGATGAAGGCGCGTTGCAGCGGATGCGGCTGCTGCATTGTGCCGAGGCCTTCCACCGTGACGACGTCCTTGTTCTCGACCGACCAAATCGGCATGTCGCAGGAGGTCATCGCGCGGTCGTCGACCATAACATGACAAGCGCCGCAATCACCGGCTCCGCAGCCGAAATGCGGACCGGTGACGCCGAGCCGGCTGCGCAGCACGTCGAGCAGCGTCTGGTCCGGATCGACGTCCACGGCGATCGCTGCGCCATTGAGGCGGAATTGAAGAGAGGGCATGAGCAGTGCGGCCTCAGGACCTGTCGAACTTCTTGACGACATCGGCCCATTTTTCAATGTCGCCGCGCAGGAATTTGTCGAATTCCTGCGGCGTCATCGACATGGGCATGGCGCCCTGTTCGGTCCAGAGCTTGACGATGTCGGGCCGCTTCACCATTGCGTTCACCGCCGCATTGAGCTTGTCGATGACGGCCTTGGGTGTGCCCGCGGGCGCCATCAGGCCGAGCCAGATCGTGGCCTCGTAACCAGGCACCCCGGCTTCGATCGCGGTCGGCACGTTCGGAAGCACCGCGGAACGCTGCTTGCCCGTGGTGGCGAGCGCGCGGACCTGGTTTTCGGCGACATTCGGGGCCATTGCCGGCACCGCGTCGATCATCATCTGCACCTGTCCGCCGATCACGCCGCTGCGCGCCTCGCCGCTGTTGCGATAGGGCACGTGGACGATATGGATGCCCGCCATCGCTTTGAACAGCTCGCCGGCCATGTGATAGGGCGTGCCCTGGCCGGAAGAGGCGTAGTTCAGCTTGCCCGGCTGCGCCTTGGCGAGCGCGATGAACTCTGGCAACGTCTTCGCCGGGACCTGCGGGTTCACCACGATGACGAGATCGGAATAGTTCACCGGCGCGATCGGCGCGAGGTCGCGCATCAGCTCGTATTTGCGCTTGTCCGGCGTCAGCAGCGATTCATTCGCGGTCTGCGTGTTGGACATCATCAGCAACGTGTAGCCGTCGGCTGGCGATTTCGCAGCTTCCACCGTGCCGATGACGCCACCTGCCCCGGTGCGGTTCTCGATCACGAAGGGCTGGCCAAAGCTCTCCTGGAGCACGTTGCCGATCAGCCGGGCCGCGACGTCCGCCGGCCCGCCGGCGCCAAAGGGCACCACGATCCGGACTGCGCGGTTGGGATAGTCCTGCCCGGAAGAGGGGGGTGCGGAGAATGCAGCGAGCAGGCCGGCGGCCAGCGCCAGCATGAAGCTTCGGGCTCTCATGCCCACCTCCCTGATATCGTTCTTGTTGGCCGGTACTGTAGCGGCAGCGAATGCGGACTGTCGACGCCTCACGGCAGTGATTGGGCCGGGAATACCGGGCGGATGTCGGTGTGGCGGTCCGCATTTCGCGGCCGCAGCAGGAACCTGCAGCATGCGCGGTTTGAGCAAATCGCATGGGCCTTGCCGGATAAATGCGCTCGGCCGGCTGGTAATTTGGTGTTACGAACTGGACATGAACCAGCACGCCAAGATCGAGATCCGCCATTCGACCTGTCCGCACGACTGCCCCTCGGCCTGCGCCCTCGATGTCGAGGTGGTCGAGGGCCGCAGCATCGGCCGCGTCCGCGGTTCGAAAAAACAGACCTATACGGCCGGCGTCGTCTGCGCCAAGGTCGCCCGCTATGCCGAGCGCATCCATCACCCCGAGCGGCTGACATTCCCGATGCGCCGCATTGGGCCGAAAGGCTCCGGTCAGTTCGCGCGCATCTCGTGGGACGAGGCGCTGGACGAGATCGCGGCACGCTTCAATCAGGCCGAGCGCGAGTTCGGGGCGGAATCGGTCTGGCCCTACTACTACGCCGGCACCATGGGCCTCGTGATGCGCGACGGCCTCAACCGTCTCACCCATGTGAAGAAATATTCGCGCTTCTATCAGACCATCTGCGCCAACGTCGCGCGCATCGGCTTTGCGATCGGCACCGGCAAGATCGCCGGCGTCGACCCCCGCGAGATGGCGCTGTCCGACCTCGTCGTGATCTGGGGCACCAACCCCGTCAACACCCAGGTCAACGTGATGACGCACGCCTCCCGTGCCCGCAAGGAGCGCGGCGCCAAGATCGCGGCGGTCGACATCTACGACAACGAGACCATGAAGCAGGCCGACATCAAGATCATCCTGCGCCCTGGCACCGACGGCGCCTTCGCCTGCGGCGTGATGCATGTCCTGTTCCGCGACGGCTATGCCGACCGCGCCTACATGGATAAATACACGGACTGCCCTGCCGAGCTCGAGGCGCATCTGAAGACGCGCACGCCGGAATGGGCGTCCGCCATCTGCGGCGTGCCCGTCGCGGAGATCGAGGCCTTTGCCAAGGCGGTCGGCGAGACCAAGCGGACCTTCCTCCGCCTCGGCTACGGCTTCACCCGCTCGCGCAACGGCGCGACGCAGATGCATGCGGCGCTCTGCATTCCCGCGGTGACGGGCGCCTGGCAATATGAAGGCGGCGGCGCCTTCTTCAACAATTACGCGCTGTGGCATTTCAACGAATCCATCATCGAAGGCCACGACGCCATCGACAAGTCGACGCGCGCGCTCGACCAGTCGCAGATCGGCCGCATCCTCACCGGCGATGCCGAAGCTCTGCAGGGCAAGGGCCCGGTCAAGGCGCTGCTGATCCAGAACACCAACCCGATGACGGTGGCGCCGGAGCAGTCGCTGGTGCGGCAGGGCTTTGCGCGCGAGGATCTGTTCGTCGCGGTGCACGAGCAGTTCATGACCGAGACCGCCGAGATGGCCGACATCGTACTGCCGGCGACCATGTTCATGGAGCATGACGATCTCTATTACGGCGGCGGTCACCAGCACATCTCGGTCGGGCCGAAGCTGATCGATCCGCCCGGCGAATGCCGCTCCAACCACGAGCTGCTGCAGGCGCTGGCGCCGCGGCTCGGCGCCAAGCATCCGGGCTTCGAGATGACGCCGCGTGAACTGATCGACGCGACGCTGAAGCTGAGCAATCACGGCGACATCGCCGGCCTCGAAGCCGACATCTGGCGCGACCTGCAGCCGGACTTCCGCACCTCGCATTATCTCGACGGCTTCGCCCACGCCGACGGGAAGTTCCACTTCAGGGCGGATTGGGCGCACCCGCCGTTCGGCCAGACGATGGGCGATTTCGACAAGATGCCCTCGCTGCCGGACCATTGGGCCGTGATCGAGCATACCGACCAGGACCACCCGTTCCGCCTCGCGACCAGCCCCTCGCGCAGCTTCCTCAACACGACTTTCAACGAAACGCCGTCGTCGCAGGCGCGCGAGGGCAGGGCCAGCGTGATGATCCATCCCCTGGATGCAGCCACGCTCGGCATCGCCGATGGCGATGCGGTGACGCTCGGCAATAGCCGCGGCGAGACCACACTGGTCGCAACCCTGTTCGAAGGCGTGCGGCGCGGCGTGCTGATTGCCGAATCCGTTCACCCGAACAAGGGCCACATCGGCGGCCGCGGCATCAACATGCTGACGGGCGCGGACACGATCGCTCCGATCGGAGGGGCCGCGTTCCACGACAACAAGGTCTGGATCAGGAAAGCGGTCGCCTGAGTGCGCATGGGGATCGCCGCGCAATTTGTGTCGAGGCGCTAAAGCGGCGCGGCCCCGCAGTTTGCGCTTGCACCTCTCGCTCGAGCTGCCGCAAATGGCGGTAAAACGGAGCCAATGAAGCGAGCGTGCCATGACCGACACCACTGCCGTCATCATCGAAAAGCGCGGGCAGGCGCTCTGGATCACCATCAACCGGCCGGAGAAACGCAACGCGCTGAACGGCGACGTCATCGCCGGCATCACACGCGGCTATCGCGACGCGCATGAGGACAAGGACGTCCGCGTCATTGTGCTGACGGGCGCGGGAGACAAGGCGTTCTGCGCGGGCGCGGATCTGCAGAACTCCGGCGCGGCGTTCGCGATGGATCATTCCAAGCCGAATGTCGACTATGCCGACCTGCTGCGCCTGTCCCAGAACGCGACCAAGCCGGCGATCGCGCGGCTCAGTGGCGTCTGCATGGCCGGCGGCATGGGCCTGCTCTGCATGACCGACATGGCGGTTGCCGCCGATCACGTCGTCTTCGGTCTGCCCGAGGTGAAGGTCGGCGTGTTTCCGATGCAGGTGCTGAGCCTGTTGCAGAGGATCGCGCCGCCTCGTCTCGTCAACGAATGGGCGCTGACCGGCGAGCCGTTCGATGCGAAGGCCGCGCAAGCTGCGGGCCTGCTCAACTACGTCGTGCCCGCCGCCGAGCTCGACGCCAAGGTCGACTGGCTGATCAGCCGCATCGTCGACAAATCCCCGACCGCGATCCGCCGCGGCAAATACGCCATGCGCGCCATCGCCGCGATGTCGTTCGATGAGAGCATCGCCTACACCGAAAGCCAGATCGCGCTGCTGGCAATGACCGAGGACGCGAAGGAGGGGCTGAAGGCGTTCAGCGAGAAGCGCAAGCCGGTCTGGACGGGGAGGTGAGGATGGGGCGCGAAGGAACGACGCACGCACGTACACCGTGACTGTCATGCCCGCGACCCGGCTGCGCCAAGGCTTCGCCGGGGTGAAGGTCCAGGGGCGCCGAAGCTTTAGCGAAGGCGGCAGACGGTGATCCGCTTGCCATCGTGCAAGCCATTTGTAGCCCGTGTCGGGATGGATATTGAACCGCCGGCAGAGCTCCCGCCGGTTCGCTCCCTCCTGCATCGCAAGCCGCACGAACTCCCGCCGCTGATCC
>Ga0209489_100191_pt1 | contig 98122 bp, 43 predicted proteins | sample SiratrowhiteBW_FD_187527 | JGI IMG/M metagenome (GOLD analysis project Ga0209489, IMG submission 187527) | Root nodule microbial communities of legume samples collected from California, USA - Siratro white BW (SPAdes) (version 2) | ecosystem: Host-associated > Plants > Roots > Nodule | place... | reverse complement strand
GCCTGATTTTTAAAATTCTTCTGTTTTTTTTTTTTTTTTTTTTTTTTTTTTTTTTTTTTTATTTTTTTTTTTTTGGGTTTTTTTTTTTTTTTTTTTTTTTTTTTTTTTAAAATTTTTTTTTTTTTTTTTTTTTTTTTTATTTTTCTATTTGTTTTCAAATTTTGCTGCAACGGGGTTAATTTTTGAGGTAGCTATGGATGCTGATTTATCTTGTTTGCATGGTTTTGTGCAGAAAGTACAGAAGGCTCTTCTGCAATCCGATGTGCACTCAAAGTCAGACAAAAGTCCCGTTACAGTGGCCGATTATGGTTTGTTATCTTACTCCTGCTAGCATTGTGTTTGCTTGTATGTGTTAATGGTGTTAATGTTGAATCGTTTTTTTTTTTTTCTGCAAATGCTCGCATTGACAAGTTAATTGTAATTGGAAAATGGAAAGTTTAGTTGTTAACTATTGACTGAGTAGAAGTAGTGCTGATTAGGTATGGTGTTATGCTATTGGACTAGTTGTTAAGGGTACATGTTCCGGTTGGATTATGTCTACATAATTAGAAGCTGAACAATGGGAATGGTGTACGCTTTTTAGTTGTCTTCGCAAATACTTGCCAACGTTTTTTCAGATTTATAATCCAGGCTTACTGATTTGATCACAACAATTCGTGCATGTTGTATAGTTTATCAGCTCTATTTCAAGGTATTTTGTTGTTCCAGTGCTTGTAAATAAGTTCTTGTTCCTTCAGTCCTGTCCGTCCATGAGTTTTTCAAACTCTCATTTTATTTTTTTTGCTTATAATAGTTATAGATGATGTGTCCTATTAATATTTAACTAATTCAGTTTACAAGAATGAGCAAACTTTAGCAGTATCATTGTAGTTTTGAAATCTTTTGCATTTTTTCAATTAGAGTAGGGGTCTTTAATAATATTGCTACAAATACACGCTCTACACCAGTGATTCAATAGTCCTACGGTACTTGTCTTAAACCATGTATTGAAACTCTCCTTTAGTTGAAAAATTGTGATGATTAGCTATTAAGCCAATTGTTGTAAATCATGTTTGATGATTTACTGTGTATTAGCCAAGTTAAGCATTTTTCCTTATAGGACAGGCATGAGGAAAGACCTTCCACTTGTATAAATTTGTTTCCTGTCCTCATTAATTTATATATCTCTTTCACATTATGTATTGTTCTGCTACATGTTTTCGTATTGTATTAATTGTTTTGCAAGTACGAAAAGAGAACTAATTATATTTAGCTCAACCTGCAAGTTCTTGAGCAAATTTCGCGCACGTAAAAACTATTCCTTATGGGTATTAGTGGATATTCCTGCTACCACCACCTCAATAAATACTGGATGTTCCAAGTTCTTTGTAATGTGGCGATTTAAATTGCTTCTAAGAACATTTTTTTCAAAAGATCATGTAAATTATGAGCTTGTGCTTCATTACCTATAATATGAACCACTTGTGAACAAGAAAGTTATTTACAATTTTAGCAATAATATTTCATTTTATATTATTTTAGTTGCTAAACTTGTTCATTGAGGTTTAGATGAAGTTCCAATTCACTTCAAATAAATCAGGTTGCTTTCTTGTGGTTTACAGGTTCACAGGCATTGGTCAGCTTTATACTTGAGAGAGAACTTCCTTCTGAACCATTTTCAATAGTAGCCGAGGAGGTGAAATTGTAAATTCTTACAGGTTTCTTGGATATGCAGACTTTGCTTTCATTTCCATGTTTGAGTATAAAATCCATTTTTAAAATTTCAGGATTCAGGGGATCTTCGTAAGGAAAGTGGCCAGGAAACACTGAAGCGCATTACAGAACTTGTCAATGATACTCTTGCTAGTGAAGGATCAAATAGCTTTTCTTCTTTAACAACAGATGATGTGCTTGTGGCCATTGACAATGGTAAGTCTGAAGGTGGTTCAGTTGGACAGCACTGGGTTTTGGATCCAATAGATGGTACAAAAGGGTGAGTATTCTTTTTTTCTCAAAAAAATTCATTTTGGTATAAATTTTGTCTTCTGTTTGTCGAAGTTTCATTATTTTATTTTCCTAAAAAATTGTAATATTCTTGCAGCACGGATTCGTTTATAATATCTCATGTAAAACATATATGAATTTATCTAGTATTATTAATCTTGATTATTATCTGAGATTGCAGTTGTCATTTAACATCTTATTTTGTTTAGTAAGTAAGGACAAAACAATTGTCAATTGTAATTGGTGATTTTAACTTTCTGACAAAGACATTATTTATTACCTGGCATGGTGAAATTGAATATCTAAAGGACCATTTAATTTGAGAAAATGTTTTCTGTTTTCATTTTATATTTCACTTTTAATCAAAAAGAGGCCACCTTGTTTTCATTTTACTTCCCGTTTTCAAAAGTTTGTACAGTAAACAGAAAAAAACAACTAATTATTTTCTACTTTCATTTTCTTTTGTCACTGTTTCTTGTACCAACGTTTAAAATCAGGAAACAAAATGAACCATAAAATGATACTAGAAAACCTTTTTCTTGAAGCAAAGGTCCTTAATTTGTCTAGAACACTTCCGGGTTATGAAAATTGAAAGACCTGCTTATACTAAATGAAGACTTTAAATCTATTTTTTAACTCATAAAAATTTGATAATATAAAATACAAGTATATTAGTGTTTACTTTTATTTTCTTTACTTGTCAAAATAATAAAACATTTGATTAAATAATTATATTTCTTAATTATTTTCTATTTTACTGTCTATATTTTATACCATTTGTTTCACTTGTGTGGTCACTGTGCTATTATGGAGGTCATGTGTTATTGAGTAGCTCATGGTTGTGAGATGACATAATAGGTTTGTAAGAGGGGATCAATATGCTATAGCGTTAGGTTTGCTACATGAAGGAAAAGTTGTATTGGGTGTCTTGGCTTGTCCAAATCTTCCGCTGGCATCGATTGGCTCTAATCAGCAGCATTCTTCAAATGAAGTTGGTTGTCTCTTCTTTGCTAAAGTTGGTGAGGGAACATATATGCAAGCACTGGGTGGTTCTACACAAACTAGGGTTGGTGCTTACAAAACGTTTTTCTTACTTGTCACTTTTGGTAATGTCATTTGACAGTTGTCATGTTCAAATGATCATCCAGGTGCATGTCTGTGATATTGATAATCCAGAGGAAGCATCATTTTTTGAATCTTTTGAAGCAGCGCACTCCTCGCATGACTTATCTAGCTCCATTGCAAAAGTAATGTTATTTCTATAGTTAACACATTTGTATTTTTCATTGTTTTTTAGTTTTTTCTTAGTTCTGTTAGATTTAATTACACACAATTCTTGAATATTACTTAATGAACAGATACTTGGTGTCAAAGCACCACCAGTCAGAATTGACAGCCAAGCAAAATATGGAGCTCTGTCAAGAGGAGATGGGGCTATATATTTGCGTTTCCCTAACAAAGGATACCGTGAAAAAATATGGGATCATGCTGCTGGAAGCATTGTTGTGACTGGTATTATTTTTCATTATTTTTTTTTGCTTTCTGTTCTTAATTATTTCTTTTCGTGAACAATTTGACAAATCTTTTCTTGGTAAATATGCTCTGCTTAAAATGAGTGTCATAACTGTCAGGAATTGGTCATAACTTGATATATCCAAATGTGGTAATGAATAGTGCTGGGCTCAAACGTGAAGTTAATCATTTTGATGGCTAGGATTAAGTTTACTTCATTGTGAAATTCAATGATAGTTGAATAAAGCTAAAGATAAGTATTTTAGGGGTTATGGTTTAATTTGATGTGAATATCTTCTAAAATATTTTCAGATACATGGAACTCATACATGATACATACTCATTTCTTACTGTAGAATTTCAAATTTTAACTCTGGAATTGCACTAGTAAAACGATATTAATGGACTTTAAATACGTTTTCATGATGAAATCTCAAGAGAGATTTTGAGTGCTCTCCTCCTAGCACCTTAGAAGAGTTGGCTTTTAGGTAGGGAATTAGTTATTCATTTTCCAAAGCGAGGGGCACCCAAAATTCTTCACAAAAGAATATGAAATATAAATCTTAAAACATGTCATTTTTTTCCAAAATTACAGTAGTGTCCAGCTCAAATTAAACCCTTTTAAATTGCTCCAGTTGAATAGTCAGCTCTGTATGACAGTAGTTGCATCTTACTATATTCTATTTGGTGTGGACTGTGTAATAAACTCTGTTGTACGATGTTTCTTCACATATTTTAAAGTGCCGGTGAACAATGATATTTCAATCTGTTTATGTTTGATTTGCCTTTATCCTGTTATTTAGCATGGATCTTTCTGTGGTCTTTTAGTGATAAGAAAGATAATTTGAATGCACTACTATCTTTTTGTTGCTCGTGGAAGGTCTGGGGGAGGGGGGATTGAAAGGTTGTATGCACTCATTGTCATTTCCCTTCAGTGGAAAACACCTGATGTTTCTTAAATATAATGAAAACAAGAAACAAAATACCTGCAAAATAAAGAAAAATAGTTGTAAGGGATACTACAAGATTGCCGAAGATTTGCATGTTGAGAGGAGTGCGGTTTTGAATATTCTTTGTGTGGATATAATATCCCTGCCCACACAACACAACACAAGTTCTCATTACAGTGATGACATTATCCTCTCATGGATGAGCTATATATGCCGAACTCTTGTTTCTTAAATGACTTACTTACCCATAGATTGGAGCATACCGGTAACTGTGACTTTCATTGACAATGAACTAATATTTAGGTTCCTGCATTGGTTAGATTGTTGAATGTGTCTTCTACTTCTAATCTTCTATAACTGCATTTGGACCTTTGTAGAAGCTGGAGGTATCGTCACGGATGCTGCGGGGAATCCTTTGGACTTTTCAAAAGGGAAGTTTCTCGATGTTGTTTCTGGTATTATTGTTACAAACCAGAAATTAATGCCATCACTTCTGAGTGCAGTTAAAGAAGCACTCAATGAGAAAGCATCATCCTTGTGATTTCCATTAAGCTTGTTTACTTTGTGGTCGGCTCATTATATGGGACCTTCTCCTCAATGTTTTATATTTCCTTCGTCATCTGATGAAGTTAATACATTATTGGAAATCCTCTGATTTCCTCTTTGTAGCAGATTTCTGCTCTTGGTTTTTTTTCAGCTTCTATTCTCTTTTCCTGTCATATACTTCTCTGTGTCTCTTATTTTCTTTCAATGAACAGAGATCTTCGTTTAAACTTGTTTGATAATTAATTCTTCTGGATCAACTTGTCAGAGGTGATATGATTTCAATGCATAGTTGATCCAAAAGTACCCCAAAATTTAGTGAATATCAGGATAATAAGGAAAGTATAGCAAACAGAGCCCTCGTACATCACAATCTGAGTTTGTTTTGCAGCAAATATGAAATTGGAAGCATGGAAAAGCCAACTCTTGAATATGGCTTGAAAAGGCTTATTATTTATTCCTCGGATTGTATAAACTTTAAGGTAAACAATTTAGTGCCCGTTTATGTTTCATATACTGTTAAAATACAGTATTATAAAATATTCTTTGGAAAGTTTTTAAGAAAAAGGAAAATAAGCGTTTGAAGATGAAATTTCAAATCTGTTATGCTTGTTTTGGGTGGAATTCTTGGAGAATGGTGGCTAATTACTCAGCCTCCCCTTTGAGGTTTCAATGGAGATCAATGCAACTGATACACATGAATGGGTTAGCGCAAGAGGATTGATGAACAATGAAGGGTCATGGGATCGGTGACTGTAAAGTTGGTTGTTGCGTGAGGAGAGATAAGCAGTACTGTAGCTGACACATAAGTGGGGCCAGATGTGCGGGTTTTTTCCAAGAAGTGAAAAAGGTTAGCAACAGTGTAGACTTAAAATAAAAAACATCACTTACTCCGTAGATTTTACATTTTCTTGTTTAAAATAGAAATCTTCTAAAAGGGAAAAATCAAAGTTTTTTTTTAAAATGCATTTTTTTAATTGATATAGTTTGTTTTTCACTTTCCATGACTAAAGTTTAACTAAACCAAATTAAATTGCATCTTTAATGTACTCATTAATTTATAATATTATATATGAAAATGTAACATGGATTTAATTAATTTTTCATCTCATTATTTATTTATTCATTTTATTCAATTTGGTTCTATTAATAAAAGTTTTAATCAACTTTAAGGAGTTGTTTCAAGTTTCCAGCTATGTGATCATAGGATTTTTTTCATAGAAGATGTTCATAGTCTTTACTAAAAAAATCACTGAAGTTTAAAAATAATCAAATATTAATTTATATTTTACTAAAATAGCATAATAATCGAGTGGTAAACCCATTGGACTAAAAGTGCTAATTCTAGGTGAAAAGAATTACGTTTAAAATGAGGTTTATTTCATGCCAATTGCTTCCTGCACTCCATCCATGAAAGGAAAGGATGAAATTCTCCACCTGGGTTAATATGTAAATGTTAGTATTTTTGTAAAGTCATTGTTGGCTGCGAACGGAGCTGGTGATGAGGCTCTAGAGATTGTCGGTGATGTTGGTGGTGGTGATTTCCATTTGTTGTTTGCGTTTTGAACGGTGGTGGTTTTGCATGACGGTTGGGTTGGATTTTTGTTGAGGAAGGTTTCCGGTGGTGAGTGAGTGTCATCTGCGATGGTTAAAGGCTGTATTTGCAGTGATTAGTGGAGGAATTTGGAGTTACAGGTTTGGCGTTGTTACATCCCTTCGTCGTAGTTTTTTTTTTTTTTTTTTTTTTTTCCTTCCTGAAAATCAAATTCTGAAAAACTTACGGAATATAGTTTCTGAAATGGTGTTTGAGCAAAAGGGTTAATGTACTACGAATTTGGAATTCCAGAACACGTCAACATGTCTCTGGAAAGCATATTCCACACCATGTTTCCAGAAAACACATTCTAGAACATAGTTTCAACCCAAACTTGCGGAATTTCATTTCCATAACTCTATTTTTCTCAGTGCACCATTAAAGCCATTGCAGCTACTCCTTTCAAATAAAAATAACAAGGACACAACTGATATTTTGAAAAGTTAATGAAGTGCAGGAAGCAATTGATGGGTGCAGGAAACAATGGGCTTATTTCATAAAGCACACACAGCTTACACGAATTGTAGACTATCTACATATTTTGATATCCAGGGATGGGATTTCAACTTGCGTACATAAAAGTAGTACCCTTTTGACTCTTGCATTAAACGTACTTTTAGAGGGCCCGGTGGAGCAGGTTTTCAAACATAGTTTAACTAAACGGTCTGCACATACTTAGCTCTACATGTATATACGATTGTTTCCGATGCTATCTATATATATGCACTATGTGTCAGTTTCGCTAATGTATGAATTGCTTGCCATGATATATGCATGTAAATTTCTACATATGCCAAAATTGTTTAAGACGAAAATGTGCAATATTGATGGGAGAATGAGGGTGGAGGGGGTAATAGGAAATTCACATGAGCGGGCCATGGCATGACAAGATATGTTTATGATATTGATAGAATCAAGAGCATATCCGTATATATAAATTTGACATATGCTTTTGCCTAACTCCAAGCCATTGCTTTCCATACCAATATGCCAGGGTCGGTTGGAAGTGCTATTATGGTAATCTGTCAAAATTAAATTATTGCAATGTGCTTGCTTAAACAAAAATTATCATCCCAAACAATGTGTCCTTGTGGATAGTGTGGTGTGGTTGGGTACTTCAATTTTAATGTTTTTTTTACTCCTGTTGGGTGACTCTTGGCCACTTCAACCAACTGAATGAAATCATTTTTTGGTAGTTATGAGAATTTATTATAAAACACCCCAAAAAAGAATATGCAAGATAGGTACTATTGGTCTTCATGAATATGGCAACAACAAACATGTGTCAAAGTTAACAAAATGGTAAGACTCATAAACTTGCATGCATATTAATAATTATTAATGTGAAACTATATGAACAATTAAAATAAAATTAACATCATTCATTATATTACATCAATGATTGAGTTAATTAGATGAGATGACAAATAATTTGAAGGAAACCAATTTTTTATTTTATTTTAGTTTATGGTTGGGTGAAATTACTAAAGGGAATTTGATAATGACGGCAGCATAATCCAGATGTGAAAGAGAGAGGGGTATTTAGGTAATTATGAGAGTGACTGAAGGAGGTGGTTACCGATTTGATTCTTGTCTTCCTCGCCACTGTTCCCCTGTCTCCATAACAAACCAACTATACATAACACCAACACTCAACTTCACTCACTCGCTCTCTTCACAATTCGAGATCTGAATCGAAATCGAAGAGAGAGAGAGAGATAGCGTGTGGGAGAGATTCAGAAATGAGGGAACCATCGTCGGTGGGATTCGAAGGCAACGGCGTCGTTTCTGCGCCACCGCAAGCTCTCCTCGAGAGACTCAAAGACTTCGGTCAGGAAGACGCTTTCGCTCTCTGGTATGAGCTCTCCCCCGAGGAACGCGACCTTCTCGTCAAGGACATTGAGGTAATTTACTTTCCTGCCGATCCAATTCCCTCTCTTCGCCTCCGATAACAATTCCGAGCTTCAGATTTGCGGCTCGACTTCGACGCATTTCTTGTTTCCGGATCATTTTTTTTTTGTTTGATTAATGTGTTCCGTGTTGCAGAGTTTAGATCTTTCGCGAATTGACCGGATTATTCGATGCTCGCTGCGATCTCAAGGTTTGGATGTTAATTAGTGATTGCGTGTTTGTTAATTAATGCAATCGATTTCTTCTCGTCCTGTGCATGATTGTTAGTTAGTGATTGTTTGTTTGTTTGCCTCGTGTGGCTGAATTGTGATTGCTTGCTAGGGCTGCCGTCGGCGGCCATTGAGCCTGTGCCGGAGAGCAGTGTGTCTACGGTGGAAGAGAGAAGTCAGGAGGATCGTGAGAGATGGTGGAAAATGGGGTTGAAGGCTATTTCAGATGGCAAGTTAGCTGTGTTACTTTTATCCGGTGGCCAGGTATATTTGAATCTGTTTTGGATGAACATGTGCGCATTACTTTTGATAATTTTTTTAGTGATTGGAAGATAATGAATGGTAATAATGATGTCTTATTTCAGTATTTGTTTTATTTAAGTTAGGTGCTAGTTTTGTGTATATTTAGAATCTTTGAATACATATGATGGTGTGTTCTAGTTATGTTTGATGCTAACTTTATTGCACTGAGTGCATCATTGATATGATGACCATGATACTACAGAATAATCACTAAAAAATGATACTACCTCCTATCCTATTTATATTTCTAATACTCTTTTAGAAAATTGTTTGCATTTTTATATAAGATTTTTTTTTTGTAATTGAATGAAGTGTTGATTATTTTTTTGAAAATACCTATGGTTAGATATTTGAAATAAATTATAAAAGATTTCTCTCTTACGAGTTGAGAATATCAAGATTTATGAATATTAATGTCTCTCGCAGATATTTTAAAAACTGATAAATTTATTGTTTTCCATGAATCTAATTAATTTTCTTAGCGAATGTGATTTAGTTAATTGAATCTTAGGATTGGAGGAAGTAGTATGACCAGACATCAGTCTCATTTCTCTGTATTTCTATCCGCGTTATTTTGTTATTATGCCTACCCTTTTTGGGAACCTTCTCCGTTAGAGACAAAGTAGAACTGGGTCATTCCTTTTGATTGTCCCTAAAAAGCAACATCATTAGCTGCAAAGGTGTGATTGTGTAAGAGCGGATGCTCTTTTATTTATTCTTTTCAACTTTAGTAATCTGGTTCGATGTGTAATGGTATGCTACAACTGTGATAATCTCTTTTGTTTTTCACTTAAAATAATTGGTGATTGATTTGTTAGGGCATAAAAAGCAGTGGCTTTAACCTGTTTTATTGTAATCATTAAGTGCAATAAAGTTGCTTTATGTTATCGGGTTGCCCTCGTGCCTCTCTCATCGGATTCCACCAAAAAGCAAAGGAGCACATATGAATAAATAGCATTAACATTAAAACATGATACATAACATGATTTTAATTCTCGCTTATTAAAAAAAAATAATATGTAATGTTTTTCCCTTAAAAGAAAAATTAATTCCTCATTTCTTTTTCAATATGTTTATTTGTGACGTAGTCTCCGCTGAAATTGTTAATGGAATTTGTAAATGCTACTCCTATTATTGTTAATTGTTAGTTTTACGTGAGTCCTATCATCGATATTGTTATTATTTATATATGTCTATGTATTAAATCTGATGCCTCATTTTTATTGTTATAAAATGATATCATAGTCTCTTTTTCATGAAGTCGTGTATTTTTTTTCTTGAGAATTATTCACGTTTTTCCAATCTTTTTTCATAAAACCTTTGTCTCATAATAAATTTCATCGAATTAAATTTTTTTTCTTAATTATTTAATTAAAATTTAACCTTTTTTCAAATTTCTTTAGATATTTATTTTTTGCAATCATTATTAAATATAACACAGTATTTATAAGTTGTCATTAAAATATAATATATTATGATTTTTAAAATTAAAATTTATAAATATTTATACTTTATGTTTTAATTTTCTATTATAATTAGAATGAATTTATTAATTAAATTAATTTTTAATTATTATCTATTATAACGTAAAAATTTAAAGACTATAACAATTTTTAGTGTACATGTTTTTTACCCATTAACTGTGTTACTCATGCACTATTTATTGTACATCCTCTTATGGCCCTTAAAACACACTCTTAAGAAGATAGGTTACTTATTATTAGCATAATCCATTTCTAATTCCTAAGTTCAAGTCATCGATCATTAAAAGGTTGCGCATCACTGAATAGAAGAAAAAGTAAAACCCACATTTAATATTTGAATACAACATAGAGGGAGACATGAAATAACTTAGCATTCATCATATTTGAAATTTTAATATTCTTTTAGTCCTTTTTTTATATTATATCAAACTGAGAAAAAGGCTAGCACATCAATATGGATCATAGCGGTTGTTAGAAAGTGTATAACTACTTAAATCACGCCATTCCCCATCTGTAAAATTCCCACATCATTAACTAATAATTCGAAATTCTCCCAAGTTACCTGGTCCTATTTAAAAGGTTACAAGGATCTTCTAGAACATATATTAATTATCTCAATTAAAATATATCTAGATAGATGTCTTTTGCCTTTTTTTTCAGATATTTCTTTACTCGATAAATTATGAAGTCTCCCTTTGGCAAAGGCAAATCATGAGACTAACTGTAGTATCATGAACTAAGTGTTATATTTAGTCGTTAAAGTAAAATGTAACTAATTTTGCAGATGGTTATGCATTTGTATTAGAGGTTAATGCTGATCCAATTCTAGTCCATCTTAAATTTTGGATATTATGGATTTGTTTTTTTTTTCTCTGTACTTCTTGCAGCATGTAGTCAGCAAATGTTAGCCTGATGAATTGTCTTATGCTTTTCTCCATAATCCAATCAAATTCTTCTTGGTAATTTTTACACTGGACTTGTGCTGTGGATCACGAGCACCTACAGTAAATTTGGACAAAAATTTGATTCTAAACATTTACTTGTATCATGAAATACATTGCTACTTACACATGATATATGATACATAAAACAAATCTCTTACATAACGAAGCTGGAGGAAAGAATCTTTTTTCCTTGATTTATTTTGATGCTTACTGTCTTCAGTCTCAGAATATTAGTTATGTATCGCTATTACATTCTTAGTGGAACTGGTGCACCTGGACCATTTTTTATGTAGCATTCAGTCTTCATTCTTAACTGATGTTATGTTTCTAGTTGACTAATTGACTATGTTTGGCTGACTTAAGAATGTCCCAAAACTTTAAATGCAGGGTACTCGACTTGGAAGTTCAGATCCAAAAGGATGTTTCAGTGAGTATTCTCACTTGATACTGAAAGCTTAATATTGAAGCTAAAGTTTCTTAAGTTGGCTTATTGGACCAGTTTTTCAGAAGCAGAGGCATAATACTTCTCTAATGCTTCTTTTATGCATCTAAAAGAGATTCCACACAAACAGTAGATATCTTTTGGATAAAAGTAGGGAATACAAGTAGAAAAAATGATAAGAAATATAAGATAAATCTCAATTTCTACAGCTGAGTCCAAGCTACAGAGACTGAAATTTCCCCAATATATATTCTCTCTCGACCCTTATCTCTCTTCTCATCACTCTATAAATTTTCCAAACTCCCCCAGTCTATCTCTCATCCCTTCTCATAACAACTTCCCTTGTTCCCCTCCTTCTCATTTTCCTTTTCTTATGTAACTAGGAAATTTATAAAATTCCACATAATGTTAAAATCATTATTGTTTGTTTAAACAGTTAACATGGTATGATGTAGTTATCACTACACATAGTATTCATCATTTGGTTGAGATACTCATTTTTTTCTGTTTTACTTTTTTTATTATTATGTATATTTTTTCATTCAGTTCATTTTTCATTTATCGTGGATTTTAATGATGTTTATAATTTACCCACTATGTATTGACGTACTCACTCACTCTTCTATTTCATGTTAGGATTATTATAATTAGTAATTAGAACCAATAGAAGATGCTTATTTCAAGTAAAGCAAGTTTTAGGAAGATTACAATTTGCTTTGGTCCAAATGAAAACCAGAAGCTTCTGTTTATATATAGATTCTTTAGTTAAAATCCTTCTGGTTAGAAAGAAAGCAAAATATACTCGCCATAGTAAGCAGAAAGGTGGTTGTTGAATCAACACCTTGGATGGCATCCAAGCAAGTTGATATAAAAGGTAGCTAATAATTTCCAATTCTGGGATCACTAAGATTTTTAGTGGGTGTAGATATGAATAGTGAGTGCATTTCCTATATGCTTGAATTCCCATTCCCTTTTCTCTTGAGAGTTCTTCATAGTTTTACTCCTAAATTTCGTCAAATTAGCAGTCTGCGATTTTTGTGAAATTTTTATAAGCCTTTCGGTATTTATTTTTGTCATTTACTATTTTATTTATCTGAAAGTAAGTTACACCTTGTGGTATTTTTGTCATTTGAAGGAACTTTGAGGGTAATCGTGAAAGTTTGTCTTATTATTATTATTATTGAAATAATTGCTTCTTATTGTGTGTTTTATTTATAATGAAGAGATACAATAATAAAGAATAAAATTAATATTCAGTGATAAGAAATAATTGGTAAGATATTTCTTTATCAAATCATATCACATCTAATGTAATATTCAAATCTTATTTCTGACACTCCTTTAAGTTAAAGTTGGATCATATGTATGAGACAAGTTTGTTACAGATGTTATCAACAGAAAATCCCATAAGAAAGTCATGTCAGCCAATTAGTTGCTGGAGTTGATACAGTAAATAATTACAATGATAAGCTGATCATATGTATCATATAAGTGAATATATGCCGGAGGGCATGGCAGCGACCAAAAAAAAGAAAAGGCTTGGAAAGTGCAATGGTTGCCAAGGGGTGAAAAATGCCTTGAGAGCACGACGGCCTCCGAAGAGAAAAATATGTTTGGTGAGCTTTGTGGCTGACGGGAAGTAAAGATGCTAAAAGGACACGGCGGCTGTCAGGGAGCAAAAATGCTTGGAGAGCCGGGCAGCTGCTGCCGAGGAGCAAAACTGCTCGGAGAACACAAAGGGCGCGGCTGCCAAAAGAGAAAACAAATGCCTAGAGGGCATAAAGGCTCGGAGAGCGGGACCGCTGCCGAAGGAAAAAAAAAAAAATCTCCGAGGCGTGGGGCTACTAGAGAGTTATTACATCGGATTGGATATTGTTTACTTGAAAAAGTTCAGGCCAATATGCATCTAGAAAAAAAAGTCATGGCCTAACAGTGAATTAGTGGCAACACAGGTCACCCAATATAATAGCGCTTTGATACCATATTGAAAGGATTGTAATTGTTTATTGTATTCACACATTAGTATTATTATTTATAATGAAGAAGAAATACAATAATAAAGAACAAAATTAATATTTAATAATGGAAAATATTTGGTGAGATATTTCCCTATTAACCATATCATATCACTCTGTTTAATGTAATATTTAAATTATATCTCTAACACAATTAAATCATATTTCTAACAATTACGTTATATTTTAGATATTGGACTTCCATCTGGAAAATCACTTTTTCAACTTCAAGCTGAGAGGATTCTGTGTGTCCAAAGACTAGCTGCTCAAGCTACAAATGAGAGTAAGTTCCACTTGTCTTGCTTAAGTTTTTGATGCATTCTTCTGCTACATTCTCATCAGTTTATGTATTGCAGATTCAGCTTCTTCAGTGCAAATACACTGGTACATAATGACTAGTCCATTCACTGATGAGGCAACACGCAAATTCTTTGAAAGTCATAAATATTTCGGTCTCGAGGCTGAACAGGTAAGATGTCTAAACCATTTCCTGGCACTATATTAGTACTTGTTTTCCCATCGTTTACATATTATATGAACTCACCTCGTTATAGGTTACCTTTTTCCAACAAGGAACAATCCCTTGTGTTTCTAAGGATGGCAGATTTATTATGGAGACTCCATACAGGGTGTGCTCTCATTCTTTTACTGAGCTTTAAATACTTTTTCTTCTCATTTTTTGCTTTCTTAAATGTATGTTAACTAAAACATAGAAAAATGAGGGTAGCAAGTAACTTACCGTTCAACCTATTATTTGATCGTATTATTATGCCATAAATTGGAGTAACTGTGAGCATCTCTTTTAAGTATTTCAAAATTGGAATTTGGCTGCTGCTGCATATCAGTGCGTGCCTAGTTCAAGATGAAGCGTCCTGTAAAAGTACACACCACAAAGAGCTTCTGAAATACGAGAACACACGACAAATTATTCTTAACTGAAAAGCTTGTGGTTGGCTGGTTAGGTTGGTGATAGTAATAATGAAATTCATTACTGCTTTAGGTGTCACCCTGGTTGACTCTTTATCTTCCAAGCAAGTCCACCATAAGATGTTTTTAAATACTTTTCAAAGAATTTTCTGGGAATTAATTAACAATAAACAAATGTGTCTAATTTTCTTCTGCTCCTCCTTCAAGTTTGTTTATAATTTGACATTGCTATTGATTGCCTTCTTTTCACACTACTCATGAGAAATAAGAACACATTTATGTGAAAAAGGTTGGAGGGAATGTGAGAATTGAGTTTTCATTTTGGGCTGGATTGTGTACATATTTGGTTTTAAACAACCGGGACTACTTAACGTTGAGGATTGCTAGTTGGAAAGAAAGATTTACTAACCAAGATGTTGAAATGATTACGGAGTGTTCATGGTTCCTTAATCCTTATGACATGACACTTTCAAATTTGGGCATATGGCAATGATTAAGACATATAAGTGACAAAAATAATTGGAGACTAAACTTTAAAAGAGGCCTTGATTTTCTAACCCTCCCTTCAATTCTTTAAGGGCCTGTGAAATATAAATTTATCTAATTAGGGAATGAGAACTCGACGACATGATTCTTTATTCACAATTTTTGGTTTTTAGTTATCTAGCTAGTTTAAACTATAGTAACTTTGGTTTATGATCCTTTTTTTGAATTGTCTGGTGGTTAATATTTGAAACTTTTAAAGCCAGGTAGCAAAGGCTCCTGATGGGAATGGCGGAGTGTATTCAGGTACGTAGCGGGTTTATCTACACGAGCTATTTTTTCACATTCCAGCCTGTAGTGCTTACATAGACTAAATTTTTTTTTTCTTTTGCATATTGGTTGGTCAAAATTGAAAATATTGGAATACCTTTTTTTTCTCTGTTCAGCTCTTAAATCTACCAAATTATTGGAGGACATGGCCTCAAAAGGAATTAAGTATATTGATTGCTATGGAGTTGATAATGCACTGGTAATTTAATTTTTTGTTCCTATGTTGTCTCTTTCATTAATCAGTTTTCCTGGTCAGTTATCACTTCTTATTTAAAGACATTTTGATAAGGACTTGTGAAACAGGTTCGTGTTGCTGATCCAACTTTTTTAGGCTACTTCATTGATAAAGGTGTTGCTGCTGCTGCAAAAGTTGTCCGCAAGGTAACAGATCAATGAAGTAATTCCTATTGAGATAATCTGTAGAATACTCTTTAAATTTGAGAGGTCAAGTTATTTACTGCTTATATTTCGCATCTGTCAAAGAATGAAACCTAGCTGCGTGGATTTGCCTTTTCACTGAAATTATGAACATTGTATTTAAGGAGTTTGTTATTGAACAAATGGGGAAGATCTAATGTTTTTTTGTCCGGTTGTAGATTAGTTATGACTGTTTATGATTAGATGGATGATATGATAAACTAGCAGGTTGTTGATAATCACTCTCTATAATTTTTTTCCAGGATGCTCCGTTGTTTAGTCTTTTATTTGAATCTATTGCCTTTGTTAAATTCACGGTTTCCATTTCCTACATCTCAATTAGATTGTATTATGATAATGATTGAGATGATATCCCTATTATAAATAGAATGGCTATCTTAAATTCTCAATTCCAACTTAGCTCTGGGAGGGTGGATTGACAATGCCTTTCAAGGATGGGGTTTTGGGCTCTGGCCATTTTCGTAGCTAATGTTGGACACCTTAACGTGTATGCTTCATGCCTAGGATTGAACATATGGGAGTATAAAGTTTGCAGGATTGAATTAAACATATGCAAGTAACCCGTATTAAGAATAGATAGACTTTGAACCAAACTGAACTCAGTCCCTAAAGGTAGATAAGGGGAGGGGATTTCCCACACCTTATAAGGAATTTTGTGGCCATATTCATCCTCGCCATCATGTCACATCTCATCGAACTTGATTAAAAATTCAATGCTTCTGGTCCTTCAATGAATCTGCAAAAAGAAGATATGACATTAAGAATACACTGGAGTATTTTTGTTACTCCTCTTCTACCAAATAAACTGATAATTATGATCTTATTTCCCCGGATTATAATTTAAACCCCTCTTTATCCCAATACAGTGATTGTTGAAAGCATAACACAGATAAAATAAACTGGCACTCAAGGATCCAAATTATTTAGGCAGGTTGACAATGAATTTCAGATCTTCCTGTCTTACTAGTTTATTGTCTTTAATTGAACTTAAAACAAGGTCAGTATCTATTATTGATCATTTTCTATCTTCTATCTGCATGGTTATGTTGCTGTACAGTTCATGGGGAACAGAAGAAAAAGCTATTTGTTTAAGACATGCTAGCCTAGGAAAACAACGGAAGCATGCATTCAATATATTTACCTAGTTGAATTCTAATATGTCTGGAGTTCTGTATTTTGTGATGTTGGTAATATTCTGAATTAGTTATGGATGAAAATTTCATAAGACGGATGAAAGTAGTTTTTCTCCCCTTCAAAATCAGTGATTCAATTAAGTTTGTTCTTCGCATATTTTATGGTTATTAAATTGTGATTATATACAGGCATATCCACAAGAAAAGGTTGGTGTGTTTGTACGACGAGGTAAAGGTGGTCCTCTTACCGTAGTTGAATACAGTGAATTGGAGTCGTCACTAGCTTCTGCAGTCAATCAAGCAACTGGCCGTCTTCGTTTTTGTTGGAGTAATGTCAGTCTATTTTTCCTCTTAATAATTAATTTCATGGCTTTTGCTTTCTGCATTCAATTTGCCATAAGCTTTGAGGATCAGTGCCCTTGAATTTTGCCTATGATCTGCTAGAATGGAAAGCTAGGGTTGAAGAGTTAACACCCTACTTGTTAGGAACCTAGAAAAGGGTTTAGTTTACAGAAAAAGAGATGAGACGACAGATAAAAGAAAGGATGAGGGTAAGACTACTCTCATAATGTTTATTGAAGCACTAAGAAAAAGGGGAGAATTCTCCGCCCAAATATTTTTCCTTTGGTCCAACAAAGCTAATGCTCAGATCCCAAATGGTAATTTCAGAATGCCCACTTTTCTATACCCTCTTCTACTGTTTCAGCTAATTTCCTACCTCTACTTTGTTAATTGCCAAATACTCCTAGTCATGTTACTACACATCCTAAATAAGTGGAAACCAAAGGTATCAACTGTTGATATTAGCTTGCTGAGATCCCGACAGGGGACAGGAGCTTTTGCGTTTTGATATTTCATATATTCTCTGTTAGCAAATTGGAATACACCGTTAGAGACCAATGAAATTTTCTAAAACAGAATATATGATCATATCAAACGGAAAACCTCCTGAATCTCTTCCCGATGATGAGAATTACCTTCTAGTTTTGTTTCTTATTATTTTGTACCAATGCTTTCTTTTCTATGCATCCATCTGTTTGCCATCACAGTGGCTTTTGTTAATATGATTCATAACTCAATGTTTAGGGTTTAATGTCATTAACCACGTGAAACTCATAAAGGTCACATGACAATGACGCAATGGTGTCAATTAATCTATTTTTCTAAACCCACTAAATGGATAGGCATGACTATTTAGCTAATCATGTATAGATAATGAAAATATTCCTACTTTAGAATTTGATTGTTATTTTTACTGGCTGATTTTTAAATCTTCAAGGTTTCTGATCAATCTTGTGATTTCAGGTCTGCTTACACATGTTCACTCTGGATTTTCTAAACCAAGTAGCAAATGGCCTTGAAAAAGACAGCATGTATGTTTTTGCCCCCTTCATTCCAACTTCCCTGCCCACATTATTTGTCCTCCTTCTCACTTTTTTGAAATCCAAATGCGAGAATTATTAATTGTAAGGCATGCAACCTTTGTAGCCTTAAGGTCATATAACCACATATTCTAGTTAAAAAAAATTACTTCAACACTTTAATCAGATGACATGGATTACTCAGGAAGATTAATCACACTCTTTTTCTGATTCCTGATTTATCAGTAGCTGATAGTTAATGAATCTGGATGAAGTAAACAAGTGGTGGATAAACCTTTTGACTTCTCTGTGTCATATAATCCGCCATCTTTTAGGAGTATTACTTATGTTGATCCGTGCATTGATTTTATGTGCAGCTATCATCTCGCAGAGAAGAAAATACCTTCCATACATGGATATACAATGGGATTAAAACTTGAACAGTTTATATTTGATGCGTTTCCTTATGCTCCTACCACTGCACTTTTTGAGGTGACTATAATTCTAATTTTTACTTAAAATGGTTAATTTCTTTCTTGACGTGATGATTGTTTAGGATACTACTCTTATTATTGCATATTTATGCATCCCTGCTCAGGTATTACGGGAGGAAGAATTTGCACCTGTGAAAAATGCAAATGGATCCAATGTTGACACTCCAGACAGTGCAAAACTGCTTGTTCTTCGACTCCATACTCGATGGGTAGTTGCTGCTGGTGGCTTCTTAACACATTCAGTGCCCTTATATGCAACCGGTAAGTTGTTACTCCATATCCTAGGAGAGAATAAATATAATCGTGGCTGGACTATTGTCCTCACACACAGAGAATCTTCGACAGAAAGAGATAGATTGAGAGTGTGTTTTTTTTGCGAAGATTATTGTTTTACTTAACTGGTTTTTTTCTTTTCATGAAATGTCATTGGTCCTCATCTAGGTGTTGAAGTATCACCACTCTGTTCGTATGCTGGTGAAAACCTGGAACCTATATGTCGAGGGAGAACATTTCATGCACCTTGTGAGATCACATTCTAGTTCCACCGTTCGTGCGGCTTTGCTATGACATACACTACAATGACGGAGTTCTCAGTTCCATACATGTTGCAACATTAATTTGGGCATGCCACTCATCATTCACTTGTATCAATGTATATCATCTTCTCCAATCTGTTTCTGATTGGCTTTTTGTTTTTTTTCTTTTTTGGTTTTTTCTTTTTTGCCACTGATCTGTTTTAGTATTGCTGAGGAATGTACATGTATCATAATTTTACCGAGCATTTATTTGCCCAAGCAGACTCAAATATATCGCCCCATTTCCCTTGCCTATTACCAAATTAATTCATCTCGTACCTTTTGTTTCTCACAGGATTAAATTTTTGTTGAGTAATATTTGAGCTGTACTTGGTATAATCACTATTAAGATTATTATGATTAAATTATTCTTTTATTTATTTAAATTTTTTTCTTGTATTCAGATATATATCTTTAACTTTTAAAAAGTTCAGTTTTACTCTATTAAGTTGTTAAGATGATTCAATTCATATATACGCATATTTACTGAAAACATGTCATTATCACTTTAGGTGATTCATTATCTGTTTTCATTTTTCAATAATTATTATCCAATTATTTTTATTGACTGATTATTCAATATTATTGAGTGTTTACAAATATTAGATGCTAGTTGTATATTTATATATAAAAAAATAATTTACTGTTTAAATTATTAAAATGATTTAATTTGATTCATTCTTTTTCCTTTCTCTTACTTTCAACATCTTTAAAAAATTAATCTTACCATTTTTTACTATTTAAAATCGCCAATAATTATTTTAGTTTTTAAGAAAAACAATTTTGGCAGTTTAAAGTTGCCAAAAATTGATATAAACAATAATCTTTTATTTCTCTCTTTTATCTTTTTCCATTTTCTTGTTCTTATAAAATTTATATTCAAGCTCATAATCAACCTTTGGTTGGTGTGGAAATGTAGAAGTCAAATTCCCAAACCCAAAAATGCTATCCCTATTACAAATCCCTAAAGCCAGCATCTAAGCATAAGAAAAAGAATCACATCACGAGCCTCACCTCACTTCTCCGAAACCTTCGCCAAACCTCTTCAACAAATAGTAATTCATAACATTTACTCACAAATCAATGACAAGAAAATGAGTTTTGATAAGGTTCAATTTTGAGATATATAAGTTGGATTATCAAATATTATTACACTATTTGCAACTCATGTTATTCTTATTCTATATTTTAACCCATTAGGTAAAAACAATTTCAAACAGGTTTAAATGGATTTGTACCAATTGATTTATCATTTACAAGATTATTAATCAATAGAAATAAAAAAAAAAAACAAATCTATGAAAAAAGGTGAACAAATACCATAATTATTCAAGTACATGTCTAGACTATTGAAGGAAACATTAGGAGCCAAAAATATAATAAGCTTTTAGAAAAATTTTCAGTAAATTAATCAAATAATAATCCATTCTTGAAAACGTGCACATTTATCTTTTGAAAGATAAAAAGTATTTAATATGTATTTGGATTCTTGATGGAAAATTTTCAACTCTTTATTGTAAATAAGGGTCTTGGAGAGATTAAGAAAAACTTACGAGTAAATAAACCTATAAATTAAAGAGTAAAAATAAATTAAAAATTGATTGTAAGAAACAAAAGAAAGATTGCACCCTTCTTAATAAAATTATTGTACGTCATTTAAAGAAAGGAGAGTTAAAATATTATCCTCTTCAAATAGAAATATATTTTTGTAATCCTCAGTAGTGGAGTTCTTATACTAGTTTGGTCTCATAGTTTTTCCTTATCACAATAAGTTGGTTTTTATGTTAAAAAAAATGTGTTTTTCTTTTTTGTTATCTTTTTTATAAGCACGTTTAAGATATGTATAAGGAGAAGAATTTTTCACTTTCACATAAATTACTTAATTTTGTAATAGTCTATTGTCTTAATTATATTGAAACTTCTTGTTGACAACTATTAGTATTGGAAGATAAGGATGAAAGATTATTTATACTGAAATAACTTACATGGGCCTATTGTGGCTATAGTTTAAAAGTATATAGATATCAGTTTGTTTCAATTTGTGTCGGTATATACTACTACTTATGAATTGTGTTCTAATTTTAAATTTATGATTCAAAATAAAACTTTCATAAATAAAGCATACTTGTTAGATGTTTAGTAAAATTGGAATACAAGGATGATCAAAGCATGATAGAGCATCTAAATGGTTTTAATGGATTACTCAATCGGTCAATTAATTAAGATTGAAATGAACATAAATGATGAATTTTACTTACCTAAGAGTTACGATGCTTTGGTTACCTTTAACAACTATATACCTAATAGGTACAAATTATGTGATCATATAAATAAAAATATTGCAAATTTTAATAAGAGAGAATCCTTAAAGTCAAATTGATAGTGCTCAAACAAATATAAAGTTGTCACATTCTCATATGAATCCTAAAGACTACATGAACCTACATTATCAGACAAACCCAAAACATCAATTAATAAAAGAAAATTGGACATATCCAAAACATAAATTAACAGAAAATGAAACAGGGTTTATGCGTTTATGCTAATATGATCTTCAAGATTGTCCTTTCTCTAGGTATTCATGGGATGAATATGATACATTTATTGTTGATGGTGAAGGACAAAACTTCGATGAAGCTAGGAAAATGAAAAGATAAATAAGAGTAGATCAAAACTATAAATGAGGAGATAAGCTTGTTGCATGAGAAGCATAAATACAAGTTTGTAGAGTTATCTAAAGAAAGACAACCATTGAAAAATAAGTGTGTATATAAGTTGAAGTTTGAAAAAGGGAAAACAAATACTCTATATAAGACTTGAATTGTAGTAAAGGATTGCAATAGAACAAAGACATAATTTTTGAAGATATTTTTTTACTAGTGGTAAAAGGATTTGAAGAATCAGTTAGAAAACACTTAATATCTCATCAAGTGAAAAACTTTTATAAATCCAAACAAACCCTAAATATTATTTTAAGAAATTTAAATATTAAATAATTAAGCATATAACTATTTAAAGATGTTAGGTTATCATTATCTACAATCCATATGGCATAATCCATATAAGGGATAATGATAACAATTTTATAATATTGTTGTTATATATTAATGATATGATTATTCCAAATCATGACAAAAAAAAATAAAATTAAAAGAAAGCCTTATACAAATCTTTCACAATGAATAACTTAGATTTGCTAATCAAATTCTTAAAATAAAAATCACTACATGATTTGATAAAATCACAATAACAATTAAAATAAAAATAATATACATATAGTACAGGTAAAATTGGACAAGACTAATATATACTTGTTACCATTACCGTTGTATCTAAAATTTTTTTTCTATTTACTTATCAAGTATCTAAAATATATTCAATATTTTCATATATATTTATATATATTTGCTGATATTTTGTAAAATTTTATTAATAAAATTATTTAAAATTATTTTTTGAATATAAACTTAATAAAATTATGCTCTTAAAATATAATTTAAATAAAATTATGTAATAAAATATTTACATAAATAAATTTCTTCTAAAAACATAAATTCAAATAAATTACACCATAAAAAATATAAATTTTTAAAAGTAATATTTTTTAAAATAGCTTTAATTTCATAGCTTTAAATGAAAAATAAATATATAAAATTAAATTCAAATTTCAAATAATCTTCTATGGCTAAGTTTCAATCAACAATAACTATTCTTTTACCATTTAGTTAAAAACAAAATCTAAATAAAAATGACTCACTATCACTAAAAAATATCTGCCTATTAAATATTACTACACTTATGTTGTTATACATACTCATTAATTAAGAGATAATTAAAATACTCATTTATTTTTTTCTTCCCTAATTGGAATATGTTAGAATTAAACAAACCATGGAAATTAAGCTACGTGTCCTCATGAGATTACCATAAAAGTTGAGACTTTCGTTACAAGTCAGAGATTTTGAATTGTTTACATGGCCAAATTTTAATCAAATTCCATGTGGAGGGTGTTGCACATTTCTTTCAGGCCAACGTGCCTTTCTTTCGAGCAAACATTTCCAATTATATTTTCTTTTTATAAATAGCAATTTAACAAAGTGCTTTAAAAACTTATTGCCCAGATGTTTTTTTAAAGATTTCGTTTCAAAAAATCACAGAATTAACTTCATAATTTCTTTACCAAAAAATCATTTTAAATGTATATTAAAATAATAATATCTAGATTCAGCGTGTAAACAATTAAAATTACGTAAATCAGAGTCTTTTTTTGATCAAAGTGAAAAAAAAAAAAATCAGAAATATGAAGTTGAGACAGAAGAGGGACGAATCAAACGTTAGAAAAACGCCACGTATGAGTTTCGTGAACCATAGCCACTTCTTCTAAAACCACACATTAACAGCTTCCATCATCACCTTCCTTTGCACCACCCATAAGGTGCCCACTCTCACTTCTCATCCCTCACCTTCTCTTTCACATTTTACTTTCAAGGTATGTGCTTCTTTCTCTTCAATTTTTTTTTGTGGGTCTTTTCTCTGCTATCTTAAAGCTTACTGGGCTGTTCATGTCTTTATTTTTGTGTTAATTGCCTTCAACTTTGTCAATTCCTTTTAAAGGCTCATTTTTTGTATCTTCTCATCAATTGAACTGGGATTTCCTGCTTCTTTCCAATTAAACATATTGCTGGGTTGTTGCTTTTCATTCTAGAAATTTTAGAGTGTGTTTCGTTTGTTGGTTCACGTAATAAGAACTTGTTTTGCAATCATAATAATAGTATTTAAGAGCTCTTATTTTGGATTGGATGGTGTTGTTGATATAGATGGCAGCATCATCTGCATGCCTTGTTGGGAACGGTTTATCTACACGGGGTAATAGAATGGCTCTTAAGAAGGACTTCAATGGAAGATACCTCTACTCGTCTTGGAGACTTTCGTCGTTGAATAATAACAAGGCATCAAAAGCATTTTCCATAAGGGCATCCTTGGAGGAAAGGCAACAAGAAGGGAGAAGGGGGTTTCTGAAATTATTGCTGGGAAATGCTGGAGTTGGTTTGCCTGCATTGTTGGGAAGTGGCAAAGCTTATGCTGATGAACAAGGGGCTTCCTCCTCCAGAATGTCTTACTCCAGGTTTCTAGAGTATTTGGACAAGGACAGAGTGAAAAAGGTGGATCTTTATGACAACGGAACCATTGCTGTTGTTGAGGCTGTTTCTCCTGAATTGGGGAATAGGGTGCAGCGTGTTAAAGTTCAACTCCCTGGACTTAACCAGGAGCTTCTTCAGAAATTCAGGGAAAAGAATATTGACTTTGCAGCTCATAGTCCCCAAGAAGAGTCAGGTTCTCTTTTGGCTAACCTGATTGGGAATCTGGCCTTCCCTTTGATCTTGATTGGAGGTTTGTTCCTTCTCTCGAGACGATCAGGAGGGATGGGAGGTCCTGGTGGGCCTGGATTTCCTCTTGCTTTTGGTCAATCTAAAGCCAAGTTTCAAATGGAACCAAACACTGGAGTGACATTTGATGATGTTGCTGGGGTGGATGAAGCCAAGCAGGACTTTATGGAGGTGGTGGAGTTTCTAAAGAAGCCTGAGAGGTTCACTGCTGTTGGGGCTCGCATACCTAAAGGAGTTCTTCTTGTTGGTCCCCCAGGAACTGGGAAGACCCTGTTAGCCAAGGCTATTGCTGGTGAAGCTGGTGTTCCTTTTTTTTCAATATCTGGTTCTGAGTTTGTTGAGATGTTTGTTGGTGTTGGTGCTTCTCGAGTTCGTGATTTGTTCAAGAAGGCCAAAGAGAATGCCCCTTGCATTGTCTTTGTTGATGAAATTGATGCTGTTGGAAGACAAAGAGGAACTGGAATTGGTGGAGGGAATGATGAAAGAGAGCAGACCCTCAACCAACTTTTGACAGAAATGGATGGTTTTGAGGGTAATACTGGTATCATTGTCATTGCAGCAACTAACAGGGCAGATATTCTCGACTCTGCCTTATTGAGACCAGGACGGTTTGATAGACAGGTATGATTATAGTATGAAATGTCTAATGCTTTTGTTAATGAGTAAATTACTGAACATCAATGCTTCTGCAGGTAACAGTTGATGTTCCAGATATAAGGGGGAGGACTGAAATCCTAAAGGTTCATGGTAGCAATAAAAAGTTTGATGGTGATGTTTCTCTTGATGTGATTGCCATGAGAACGCCTGGTTTTAGTGGAGCCGATCTTGCAAATCTCTTGAATGAGGCTGCCATATTAGCCGGTCGACGTGGAAAGACAGCAATTTCCTCTAAAGAGATTGATGATTCTATTGATAGGATTGTTGCTGGAATGGAAGGAACAGTGATGACAGATGGGAAGAGCAAAAGTTTAGTAGCATATCATGAAGTTGGTCATGCTATTTGTGGGTGAGAACTTTGACTTTCGTTTTTCTCTTCATGTCTTTCTGTGTAACACTTAATATATTAGCTAAGCAAGCAAAATTATGCGTTAAGTGGCAACATTTAAAAACCGTTTCAGTATACAATTCCCCAAAGTTTGTTCTAAAACAAGGTTGTGCTTGTTTGCAGAACTTTGACTCCTGGTCATGATGCTGTGCAAAAGGTAACACTAGTTCCTCGTGGTCAAGCTCGGGGTCTTACATGGTTCATTCCTTCTGACGACCCTACTCTTATCTCCAAACAACAACTCTTCGCAAGAATTGTTGGAGGACTTGGTGGTAGGGCTGCAGAAGAAATTATTTTTGGTGAGCCTGAGGTTACAACTGGAGCAGCTGGTGATTTGCAGCAAATCACCGGTTTGGCAAAACAGGTACTTTCCAATCATATGCTCTACTTTCGCACTATATCTCTTTTATTTTTTGATCCTTAGAAAGTAATCAAACTCGGGTACTAGGAGGATTACAGCAACTCATACACTGCTCATCTAATGAACTATGACTCCTTAGTTTATTTAGTATCTGGTTTGATTTTGGCAATATTTTGCCAGAACAATAGGAGTTATGTTGTTAGCTACAATTAATTGGTGAAACCTCCAATAAGTTCACGTCATATGATTTCTTGAATGCCTGCAACAAAGAAACTTTGGCTTTAATTGAAAGAATGGTGATGTTCACTCTGAAGGATGAACCTTGATTAAACCTTAAATGATACTCTTGCAGATGGTAACTACATTTGGAATGTCTGATATTGGTCCTTGGTCACTGATGGAACCATCAGCACAAAGTGGGGATGTTATCATGAGAATGATGGCAAGGAACTCAATGTCAGAGAGGCTTGCAGAAGACATCGATGCTGCTATCAAGAGGATCTCAGATGAAGCATATGAAATTGCCTTAGACCATATAAGGAACAACCGTGAGGCAATTGACAAGATTGTGGATGTCCTTCTGGAGAAGGAGACATTGTCTGGAGATGAATTCCGTGCTCTACTCTCTGAATTTGCTGAAATTCCAGTTGAAAACCGAGTCCCTCCTTCAACTCCAGTACCAGCCACTGTTTAAATACCTTATATGCAATATCATTAATATGTATTATCTTTTAGAATACCAAATTTGTGAATGATTAAAGATTCTACCTTACTTTTTCATTTTTGTAGTGTTCATAAATGACAACAGAGAGTATATATATACATATATATAATGTTAAGTGTAAAATTAGTGGTCTATACGTCTATAATACGGTGTAACTTTTGTCAACAGCAACAAAACTTTAATTCCAAATAGAGTTGTAACTGCAATGTTTAGTTTAAGTGCAAATGCAAATTCACAGTATTTGTGAGCTAGGTTGTGATATGTTTTTCTTGGTATGAAACAGTGCCAACTTTTTAACCAAAGAATATGTGCAAACTGTCTGAACCTTTCACCATTAGATTAGATTGATGCTAGTGGATTTGAGTTTGGTTTAGTTTGACACATGAGTAGAAAATGGAAAACTTTATCTCGTTTTATTGCCTATTAGAGTGTAGCTAAAATGTTTTTTGCTCTTATACTTTGTTTGGTTGGTGAGAAAAGTAATCTATCAATATATAATCGATTAATGGCAAAAAGACATGCAGACATTGAAATTTTAAAGCAGTGATTATTTTTATAAGGATACTTGTTCCTACATTATAGGATTCTTACGATAACCTGGTGAATAAATCATATCAGCCTTGGAATGAATACTGTCAAAGGCAATTTCACTGTCAACCCAGATAGTTTCGAGTCAGAACTGTAATTTATTTTGGACATTATGAATAATAAATTCTAATATCATAAATATATGAACCTATACATTTTTATTTCATGAGTATGTGAGTTGGATAATATATAAATTTAAGAGGCATTAATATTATTTTGATCTTTAAAATTATCTTAATGCAGCATTCCTAGAAACTTCAAATTCAAACACGTCTTTTTTCTTTCTCCCTTTGACCGCGTTTGTCCCACACGTCTTGGAACGCGCATGAAATCTTCAACTGCATTAAGATTCGTACTCATAGCCCATTAAACTTATATATATATATATAACTCATTTGCTTCCTAAGTTTCTCTATACATACCATTCATTATTCATCCTCTTCTCTTCATTCTGAAACCATTGTGTCCCCAGAAAAAACAAAACTTGATGAACACCATGAATCACTTGAGCAACCACCAAGAAACCCCTGTATCATATGCACCACAGGGTCAAGTCTATTCTTCAGCTCCATATGTGACTGCCCCACCACCTATGGGATATCCCTCTAAGGATGGTTCTGTAGGGTACCCTCAACAAAAGGTTCCAGAGGAAACCACAAGCAGGGGTGATGGCTTCTGGAAGGGATGTTGTGCTGCTTTATGTTGCTGCTGGGTCTTGGATTGCTGCTTCTGATTGAATCACTTCATTGATTTGTACCTTGTAGCAGATTTTTCTTTTTTTTCTTCTATTATTTGTATTGTATTCTTTGTAGTGGTAGAAGAATAAAGATCATTTTCTTCCTCTTTTGGAAGACCGCATATTCATACATAAATATCCATTTGATGGAAGTTGTTACTTTATTTCTCTTGTACTTTTGAATGTTTAGATTCTCAAAAGTAGAAAAATAAGAATGACAAAAAAAGTAACAATATATATTTGTTCATGTTGACCAATCTCTTTTATTCCCTATGCAAAATCTTTATTTTTACTTTTTAATTTCTTGTTTTACTCTTATTTTCTTTCCTATCAAACAATTTAAAAAATCAAATTTGTTTTTTATTCTCTAAATTGCGTGTATTTATTTGCTTCCGATTCTGGAACGCTGTAATTATAAATTTCATGTCTAAAATAAGAAATGACTTGGAATCTATTCTTCGATCCAATGACAAATGTGTTTTACAAAGATTAGATTTAGCTTCCAAATCTTAAAGATTAAGTCACTTTGGTGTAAACAATTTTTTTCAAAATTATTGTTTAATTATTTTTTGCACATATAAGTTAGATCATTCATAATTTTTTTATAATCGTTTCATTTTGTTTTTATCTTTTAATATCTCAAATATTGTAAAAAATTGTCTTTTTATAATTTTTTAATTATATAATACGTATTAATAACTATTTTCTATTTAAAAATACGAGAAACATACGTGTTTTCTTCTAGTACAAAGAATAAAATTATACTTACATTCCTAGAATTCAAGTTTGAAGTTCCAGAGCTAAAGTTGTCTTTTATTAACTAAAGTTATAGGTTGATGATGTGAAAAGGTAAATTTTTGTGTGTGTCTAATTAGAAAATAAAATATTAAAAAATTGAAGAAATAGAAGAACATTCATGTATGTATTCCATACACCTAATTTCTATACTGATAAACATCCATTTACAATTTGTAATTAGTTCTATCAGTTTTTATGCAAATTGTTATTCTTATTCTTATGAAAGAGGGGGACCATTAGTCTATGTTTCATGCTTGGGAAGGTTTGGTCTTTCTCGTACAAGCTTCTTTCGTGGGTGGGTGTGTACCCACCGTTGTTCAAATTGCAATCTCTGGTTTCTCCACAAACCCACTTGCCAAATGACCACTTTTCGGATAGCAAAAGAACAATTTGCAACCTTGTGTTCAAAAGGGCTCGTAAGAGAAGCTTTTGAAAGCTTTGTGTCAGAGATATGGAAAGAACCCCATTTGTTCTCAAACCTCCTCCAAGGATGCCTTCGGTTAAAGTCTGTTTCTTTGGGCAAACAAATTCACTCTTTGATATTAACTTCTGGCTGTTCCTCAGACAAGTTCATTTCTAACCATCTCCTCAGCCTCTACTCAAAGTTTGGGGAACTTAGAGCCGCTGTTGCTTTGTTTGATCGAATGCCGAAGAAGAACATCATGTCATGTAACATCATGATTAAGGCCTATCTAGAAATGGGCGACATCGAGAGTGCCAGGAACCTGTTTGATGAAATGCCTGAGAGAAATATTGCCACGTGGAACGCGATGGTAACGGGTTTGGCCAAGTTTGAAATGAATGAAGAGTCTTTAATCTTCTTTTCGAGAATGAATGAGTTGGGGTTAATGCCAGATGAGTACTCGTTGGGTAGCGTGCTCAGGGGATGTGCTCATCTAGGAGCTTTGTTTGCTGGCCAACAGGTTCATGCCTATGTTATGAAATGTGGGTTTGAGTTTAATTCGGTTGTTGGATGCTCTTTAGCTCATATGTATATGAAAGCTAGTAGTAGCATGGAAGATGGGGAGAGAGTTATCAATTCGATGCCAGCTTACAATTTGGTTGCTTGGAATACACTTATGGCTGGAAAAGCTCAAAAAGGGTCCTTTGAGGGAGTTCTGGATCAATACTGTATGATGAAAAAGGCAGGTTTTAGACCAGACAAGATTACTTTTGTGACTGTAATCAGCTCGTGTTCAGAATTAGCTATCCTTGGTCAAGGGAAGCAAATTCATGCTGAAGCAATCAAAGCAGGAGCTGGTTATGAAGTTTCTGTAGTTAGTTCATTGGTTAGTATGTACTCTAGATGTGGATGTTTGCAAGAGTCTTTCAAATCTTTTCTGGAATGCAAAGAGCGAGATGTTGTGTTATGGAGTTCAATGATTGCTGCTTATGGGTTTCATGGTCAAGGAGAAGAAGCCATCAACCTTTTTAATCAGATGGAACAAGAAAATCTGGCAGTAAATGAGGTCACTTTCTTGAGCTTGCTTTATGCTTGTAGTCATTGTGGATTGAGGGATAAAGGACTTGATTTCTTTGATATGATGGTGAAAAAGTATGAACTCAAGGCTAGACTAGAACATTATACTTGTGTGGTTGACCTACTAGGCAGGTCTGGTCGTTTGGAGGAGGCAGAGGCCATGATACTATCCATGCCTGTAAAAGCCGACGCAATTATATGGAAGACATTATTATCTGCGTGTAAACTCCACAAGAATGCTGAAATTGGAAGAAGAGTTGCTTCTGAAGTTCTTAAGATTGATCCTGAAGATTCAGCTTCATATGTTCTACTTGCCAATATTTATTCTTCAGCTAAGAGATGGCAAAATGTTTCTGAGGTAAGGAGAGCCATGAAAGACAAGATGGTGAAGAAAGAACCAGGCGTAAGTTGGGTAGAAGTGAAGAATCAGGTTCACCAGTTTCATATGGGTGGTGAATGCCACCCAAAACATGTGGAGATTAATCAGTATCTGGAACAATTAACTTCTGAAATGAAGAAGCGGGGCTATGTACCTGATACTAACTCTGTTTTGCATGACATGGACAATGAGGAAAAAGAACACAACTTGAGGCACCATAGTGAGAAATTGGCGATTTCTTTTGCTTTAATGAGCCACCCAGTGGAAGTGCCAATAAGGGTGATGAAAAACTTGCGGGTTTGCAGTGATTGTCATGTTGCCATCAAGTACATATCAGAGATAAAAAATTTAGAAATTATTGTGCGAGATTCTAGCAGGTTTCACCATTTCAAAAATGGAACATGCTCTTGTGGAGATTATTGGTAATAGTTACCCTTGATTTTCGTTTCAGATTGTTGTTCATGATGGTGCATAGCTTACCGGTAAGAGGGACTAAATTCTTGCTCGTTGCTACAACACTGCTCTACAATTTTATTTTCATCTATCACATTACAACCTTTCTGCAATACTTAGTTAAGGCTTTCGTATCATAATTTCCATAATCATAAGTGAAACTTCAAATTAAAAGGGATTCTTTATGGTCAAATTTCAATAAAGGATATTGATTAGTGGTGGCTTCTAACCTCTGATGTTAGTTAAGGTTGGTTATCACAATTACCTGAACTGCATTGATGGCTAAATGATTATTTTTGGCCAACTAATGGTACTGTTGTTATTTCATATTAGTCAATACTCCTCAATGGGGCATGTGCCTGCGGTCAAAGCAGAGGGAATCAAGAGTTACGTTCACATGGCTTTGGAAGTTGCAATTTGATTGGCTTATCTATCACGGTTTTACACTGCAACAGGTCACTAGGGAAGGACAAACAACAGAATTAAGAATCATATTGGGTTTATTTGGGTCATGGGTCGTTAATCAACACACAATTCACAATTGGCTCTCTTGAAGGCGTGAAATGACAAACACCCATTAGTGGATCATCATCAAAGAGGTAACCTTTTCCGTTGTTCTTATTATGGACATTACAAAATGAGTGTTTGATATAGGACCCACGAAGAGAAATCCAGAAATATAATCCCAAGTGATGAATTTGGAAGATAGAAGGTAATAGGTTTTGGATACAGGATTATTAATCCGGAATGGGTTATCCATGATTGTTATTAAATAATTGTTTATTATCCTTTATTAGTTACTTTTATAGATTACTAACAAAATGTTAGTTGTTAATGGACCATTTTCGAGGGCGTTTGAGGATACTTCAGTGCTAACAATGTGTGAAGACCATTGTTATATGAATTGGTACGCAATTTTGATGTGTTGAAATTTAAAATTTCCATTTTTATACATGTTTTTATCTTCTTTGTAATAAGATATTGACAGTGGGTATTTATAGGATCATGAATCAGTTAAGAGGCTTATATCACTCCATTGGGGGGCTACACTTTAATTGCGTGGATTGTTACCACTCTGCACACAACAAATAAATAGTTATTGTTTATCTTCTCTGAGAGGTGACTAAAAGAAGATTATAGGCACACGTAACTTGAGAATTTATATTAAAAACAATTTAAATATACATTTCTTCATTAATTCTTGAAGTATCTTTTAAAAACAACGACGGAATTATCAAGCTTCAGAGTTTTGGATGTGAGGTAGAGTGTAGATAGTGTAGAGCATTTGAGTGGATATATCTGTATTTGAGTTATGGGTGAGATTGTGTTGTAAATAACTTTTTTTAATTAATAAGCGTATCATTGTCGCGGTATAGTTTTGAGAAAGGTGAGTGTCCACATGAAATTTATCGGTTAATTTTTATCAATTGTAAATCTCCAATTAAATATTATGTGTATTTTTGAAATATTTGTAAATTCGTGTATGAAGCAATAGGATTAAAAATAACTCAATTCAAATTATTTGTGTTTATTTAAAACATCTTCCAATAAACATTTTTTTAACATGATTTTAAATAAGAAAACAAGAGATTCCAACAACGCTGGGGAAATATGTTTTTAATCAACCAATATCAAAATAAATCAAAAGCAGGAGCAATATGAAATAAAACTAAATACAAGTAATTTATACGTGAACTATATTCGTAATCAATATCTTTATTAGTGGAATCCTTTTAAGAGTTTTTTTAAAGGAAAATTAAACATCGCCACAGAATTAAGGATAATTATTATAAATTACTGTCTTGTTATCATTCCAAAGTTTTTATGATTTTCTATCTTCATTCTTTGAGCCTATCCAGTTCTTCGTCAAAACAATCCTTTGTATCTTTCAATAGTTCATACAACATTGTTTTTGTTTCACATTCCAATAACCCAAACGCACTAGAGAAATTCATCCTAGTGGATGTTAAGCCAACAATCTCAAGTAAGACTCTCTTTGGACCTTTTCTAATAAATGTACACGTCACACTATTAATTTCATTGGACGTTACATTTTGGTTTTTCGATATATTTTTGTTGTTTAGTACTTTTACCTATAGTTGATTTATCTTGTCAATAGAATAGTTATGGATTTTGCCAAACTTTCTTCACCGTACTAACAAACATTAGCTATTAATATATCGACATATAGATGATGTGCCAATATATTTACAGAGTTGTGATTATGATATCACAAATTAGCTTTGTATTCCAACATCTATTATTGGGTTTAAAGAGACAATCACATTTTTTTTCATTACAATAATAATTGTTTGGAAATTATTTTTGTAACATTTATTTGTCACATTTCACAATCTAACAAGATATATTTTTCTTGTTTATCGGTTATTTATTATATTTAACTTCATGATGATCATATCAAATTAAAACATAAAAACCCTGAGATTAATTCATATAAGTGATTTAATGTAACAAACAACTACACAAATATAATTCAAACATAAGTATATATAACTTTTTCAAATTTTGAAAACAATTAAAAAAAACGTTTGTTTACCTCATCCATTGTGACGAGATCATTATTCCTTGAATTATTTCATTAATAGTTAACCGAAAATATGATTCTCTCCTCTTGCAAAAAAAAAGTATTAAACTATAATAAAAAATATAACATAATGAAAACGTTTATTGTATTAAAAATAACATGTCTTTATGCAATTTAAATATTTAATATATAATAGTTTTCACTTAGTATATCTAGAATATTTGCCATTAATTAAACGTGGCCTTAAAAATATGATAATAATTCATTGCTGTATTTTCTTTCTTCACGGAAGAAGGATTTATTGAAATGAAAGAGTTGATATTTTATTCCAGCCTTAAAATTCTCTTATGTAATAGACCAGTATTTCAAATTGGACTTTTTCCTGCGGTTAAATATTAATCATGGGTGTTTTTGTTGTTAGAAATTTCATTTTAAATAGAATAAAAATTTTAATATAAAACTTAAAGGTGTGAAACTTTCTCTGTTAATATAGTATTATATTCTCCACTTATATTTAGCTGGTAACCATTTAAATAGAAGAAGAAGATGACGTGCTTATTTAATATTTGTGTTCAGAAGAAGATAAAAATATACACAAAAGAGAATCTATTTGCTTTGGCGAATTTCTTGCAATTTGAGTCAATCTAAGATGCAACTTTAATTGCAGCAGCATATGCATGGCAATTCTTTGAATAAAGCCCACGGACCATGTTCACCCCTCATTATTATATACTATTTTTTCCTCCTCAATTATTTCACTCATTTTTTAGTAAAATTGGAAAATTTTTCTTTCCTCTTTAGTCATAAAATGTTTTCAGCACATTTAAATTAAGTGTGGACAAGTCTTTGTCATGAGGCACTAGCTAGTAAAACAACAGATACGTACACTCATAAGGGACACATACAGCTTTAGCCATTTTCTATTTTTCACAATTTAAATTTTTAATATTTTAAATTACAATTCTTAAATTCAGAAAAGATAGATAGAGTAGCAAACACCCTATATCTTCTACGATTGCATTATCTATTAATTCCTTAATTCGAAAACAAATATATAATAAGAAGTTGACTTCTCTCTTCCTCTCCTTACCTATTTACTTGGCTTTTAAACTTTGCTTATGATAGAAATTTGTACATTTAATGCATCACTATTTTTTTATATTTTTTATTTGATGTATCATAGAAACATCATATCCTTAATTTTTTTTTTTTTTAAAAAAAGTGTATCCTCATGTGTGTTGTGTCATTTCCAAGTCCTATATGGGTTTGATAGGGTTAGAACATAGAAACTACTAAGATCATAATTTTGGCATTGAATTGAGAGATGTGGTTTGTTTTATGGTTTTTTAGGGTAATTAAATAGGATCTGATTGGAAGGTGTGGAAGTAGAATTGATAATATGTAATTTTAACAAGACTACTTATCTCAATAAATAATAACATAATAACATTACGTTTATATTAATATTCTTTATTTAAAAAATAAATTGACATTAAGTTTAGCTTTGTATTTTAACTTTGTGGTTTACCTTAAATTTATGTTTGTCTAAAAGAATTTATTACCAAAACGTATTCCGCTTAAGGAAATGATTTTCTTGACACGCTTTTTTTTAATAATAGCTAGAAAGTTTTAATAATAAATTGTTATATTTTGATAATTAAATAAATACAAACACAAATTTAAAATAAGATAATGATATTTATATATATAATCGTTAAGTGGTTATATAAAACATAAGAGTTGTGAAGATATCATAGTTTATCTCATTAAATACAAAAAATAATGTTTGACACATGTAGTAATGGAAGAGAATTCCTTTTCAATTTGAGTTATTTATATTTTTAAGAACTTAAGGCCGTGTTTAAATAGAGAAATTTTAAACAATAATTTTTTTTATAAAAATTTTGAAATAATACATGATGAAATATATTGGTTAGATAAATAATTTAATAAAAAAATTCAAATTTTAGGAATTTGAGAGTAATTTGTTTATTGAAAATTAATTAGATATAAAAAAATAAGAATTTAAAATTTTTCATACTTTTATTAATGAAAACTTACATGTTAAGCATCATTAAGAGACTACATTCCAAGGAGATTAATATTTATAGACATAATAATCATATATCATCACATGAAATATAAAATAAAGGGAAAAAAAGTACAAAGAACATGTGAAACAACAATAAATCCATATAAAAATAAAAATTTTTTGTAGAGAACATTATTACTCTAAGTTTATATTTTGGGAGGTTGTATCTATTGAACAAGAAAACTATCTTAAAAACAAGAGACAAAACATTAAACCAAACAAAGCATTGTCTATTATCAATCCTTATATTAGCTAGACTATCAACATAACAATTGTTTTCCTAGTAGATATCAGTAACTTTAAAATTCATTTCTTTTACATAATTGAAAACACTTCAATCAATGTCTACCAATAATCTAATAACCATATAAGAATTATTAAAAGCTTGACACACAAAAATGTAGTCATGTCCAAGCCACACTCTCCTAAAAACGTGTTAAAGCAAAATTAATAGTCAAAATAAGAGTCATCCTCTCCACATATTAAGAATTTCTTATGTTCACTTTCACTACCCAATACTTGGCATGCATGAAGTCAAATTCTTTAACATTTCCTAGGTCTAACTTGAACATAAAAAATGGTATATGTTATAATAGCATTACATCTTTAACAACAAACTTCATTCATCCTTTAAGAAATTTAAAATATCCAATTTATTAATAAAGATCAACTCTAAAAAAAAAATTGTTTCATCTAAACTTAAAATTCGAGAGTCATGTGATCATTATAAAAAATATGTTGAGAAATTTCAACCTACAAATTACAAATTTTATACATAGAAGAATTATATATATATATATATATATATATATATATATATATATATATATATATATATATATATATATTGAAATTCATTATTAGTAGGGTAAGTCAGAAATAGAGATAAAAGATAGATTCTTATATGGAATCTGTTGTAAAGAAAAAAGTTGTTTCTAAAAATCATCATCCAAGCAGTAGAGATGAAACTTTTCTTCTCAATACTAGAAACACTTGCATAATAAAAAATAACAAAATTCAAACATCAATTGTCATTCCTAAAATTATTAACCTTTCCCATTATCATTGGTCTAGTGAGTGTTTTCCAAAACAAAATCATACCAATTAAAAACATCAAGTCAAACTGAAGAAAATTTATATATAATTTTTTTTATAATATTTACTTTTTGAAAGTCTTACTCTAATAAGAGAAGTCCAAGATATATTACTATTAGCAAATCCCAAGCTAAACAAAGTAATGAAGCTTTATTTTCTTCTATCACAACATGTAAGCTATCTTTTTGCTTACTTTAATAAAGAGATTGCCACTTAAAAAAACAAAAGGGTACTTATTAATATCTTCAATTCAAATGGAATTTCATATCCATTTCTCTACATTTTTCAAAAGAATCATGAGCTATTTGTAGAATTGAAAGTTAACAATATTAAGCATCTTATCTTTCTAAGAAGCAAAAGCAAGTTTAATTCTAATATAATAAGAAACCAAGTTTTAGGTGCACCAATAAAATTAGACACACCAAACAATCTACAATGAATAAAACCTCTCAAAAATCATTCATAGTATAAAAGTGACTTTTTTTTCTTTCTTATTAAGCCATTGCGCATAGCCCATTGCATAGGATTGAAGAAGCTGCATGAGAATGCTAAGAGATTTTTGGTTGGCCCTAGGACCAAAATGTCTTCAAATTTATATGTTTTTCTTCTTCATGTTTCCTTTTAAGCTTAACCTTGATTGTTAACTTGACTTCAATTTTGATGTTATTGGTTTAGCTGATATTAAATTGCCATTGACTTAAAATTGATTTTTTTATACTGAGATCTAACAAAAGTTTCTTTTCTATTAGAATCAATTATTGTTAATTTTTTTATCATCACTAAAGATATTTTTTGTTTCAATATAAGTTAATATTATTTCTTCACTAATTTTGGTTAGGATTTTTTTTATCAACATCAACAATATTTTGATTGATGTAAAAAAATTTAGGTTAAAATAAATAAATATTATTTTTAACTTGTGTCATTAAGATTGTTTTGGTTTAATGTCAATAAAAATGAGTCAAAGTTATTTAACAACAAATTTGATTAATTTTTTTTATAAGATTATGGTTCGGTTACTGTTGACTAGGATATTTTATCAATGCTAATAAAAATATTTTTCAACCTATATACGTTAAATTTTTTTAATTAAATTATTTTCTAGTAAATATTATTAAGATTATTTGTCAACCAATATAAATTGGACTAGTTAATTTTTGTTTGCGTTTTTTTTTCATTGATAGAACTATTTTTCAACAGATATAAGTAAAATTAGTTTGTAGAGTCTATGCATGATAATAACTTTTATATTTGATAGGAATTGTAATATTTTATTCAAAGAAAGAAATTAATAGATTTAAATTAACTTATATTAAACAATATTTTAAAAATAAAAAAATTGAAAATAAAAACAATTCAAATTACCTTGTTTCTAAATCTCTTCAAGACCATAAAGTTATGTTAGGTAAGACCTCTATTATGGGATATGACTACCTCTTGGCAACCCAACTTAGTGTATGAGGTCTATACATAGATTCATTCCTATTTCATGTATTATTAAGTTGTACATTACTAAATTCAAACCAAATAATTATGTATCATTAAAATTGTTGCTTGAAAGAAGCCCTAACTGAAACACCACCCCCTAATAAAAAATTGCATTGATAAGATTCAGTAACAATAAAAGACACTTTATCTCTGTACTATGATCTGCATATGGTCCTTTCCCTGCTTTTAGTTGCAGGATCACATTGCACATGGTTCCATACCTTTATTTACAGTTTTTCATTAGCAGTTACAAGAACTCCTTCTATTCATGACATCTTTTAAGGTTCAAACTGTTCATAAATATATTAATGGACTCTTCACCAACAACATTTTCAGACCAACAACAAAAATTAAACATACATTCTTCTATTATGTAAGTCCCATCTGTATCCATTAAATGACCACAAAATAAATTGTTTTTCATTTATTAATAAATTGAACATGAAAAGTTTTAACTTTTATTTGACAAAAATGATTCTAAGTGTGAGATTTACCAATTATAATTATAATTCCCTTAACACCAGTTTGTTTTTGTTAGAGATATACAAATCTTTCTTATTTATTCTATATATGTATAATATTGTAGCACTATGTATATAAACTTCTTTAATTTCTTATTTAATTATTTCAATCTAAGAAGGTTAAAGGAATGCGAGAAAATAATAGACATAAAAGTGAAAATTCATTAAAATACATTTTCCAGATGAATTAAATTCTTAAAATAGGTTCTACTAAAATAACATAAACTTGATGCTTTTGTTTATTAATAAATTCTCTAGCATGACAGCACATAAAGTATTTTCATCCAGCTTGTTCTTTTATAAAACCATTAAAGTTTTTTATTTGAAAAAGATAATAGCAAAATTAGTGATACAAAACAATTTGAATACTTTCATTTTTATTTTACAATAAATGACAAGTACTTGACGCCGTCAAACCGCCGATCGCCAATATAATTGTTCTGAGAACTGAGAAGAGATATTTTTTTTCCAAAATAATTACTTCAAAACTTTGGTTAAGACTACTAAATTAGAATTCACAGATGTACGAAACAGATCGTACATTGCAGCACAACATCAGAACTCACTAGTTAATGAGTTTTAAGGATTTTTGTATCTTAAAAAATTATTATATGTTTTTTCCTCTTAAAAAATAATTTTTAAATAAATGAAAACATTTCATAAAATTCAATTATGGTATATTATTGATTAGAAATAAAATTCATTTACAGATCAGAATAAATTTTAATCATTTAAAGTTTGTTCTAATCAAAATTTAGAGTTGCTTTACCACTTGCTATCACTCCTTTTTATATATACATTTGTTATCCATGAGAAAAGTATATTAAAAATTAAGAATGTTTGAACTTATTTCTTAATATATATTATAAATATTTCCAATTTAAATAAAAAATATTTCCATGAATTATAGATAGAGATTTCAAAGAAAACTAAAAGAAATATTACCAAAGCACCTCGTATTTGAAAACAGAATTATGTCGACCAAACCATCATTCAAAAGCCTACCTACCATAAGATGTCCCAATTCAAAATTTTCAACTATTTTGTAATTTAGTTACTCTCCTCATTTACATAATTTTAGCCATTACCAAAAGAGTAAAATATTATATATATATGAATTAGAAAATATTTTTAAGTGTAAAAATAAGAAAAAGCATTTTTTTTTTAATTTTAGAAATCAAATGAATGATAAATTTTTTCTTATATTCTCAAACACACTAATTAAAAGCAGCACCAGATTGTAGTTTACTGTACTTGATTGGGCAACTGTATTCTTTTAAGTATGTAATTAACATTCCAACATCACAGTCATATGTATAAAAAAAGATTAATTAAAGTATTTAATACTTAAATAATTACTCAAACTCTTGACCAAATTATACATTATCTATCCAAAAGATTACAATAAAACTACTCAGAAACCTTTTGATCCAACTTGGCCAATTCTAGAACATTTTTTTTTTATTATTATTTTCAATGTACACCTGAAATCTGATTAGTAATTTTGTATTTAATAACAGCACTGGGAACTTAAAAAAAACAGCACCATGGTGAAAAGTATACAACTAAAAAGGAAAAAAAATAATAATAATACAATAACAACAAATGAAAAAATAAAAGAGTTACTCTTTGGGTCCCACATCCACCTCTTTCCCTCTCTCTCATCTCCCATTACTACATACTTATACTCTCTCTCTAGATTATAGTTTAGTTCTTCTGGGTTTGTCCATCTCTCTCTCTGTCACTCTGAGATTTTTTGTCTGCTAGCTTTCAAGAGAAAATAGTGCTCACTTACTGTAAAAAGCCAATACAAGCTCAGCAGAAGGACACTCTGTTCCTGTTCTGTTACAATCTTCGTTTCCCGTGAAAAAACCTTGCATGTCTCTTAATTTTCAAGACTCAGTCTGGATAATTGAAAATTGAGATGGGTTCTTAGTTTTCAAGACCTGGAGAGAACAAAGGAATTTTTTTTTTCAGACAATTCACTTTGGAAATTTCAGTAGCAATTAGCAGATTATGCTACCACAGGTCAGGCTTGGATCAGATAACACCTGCAAAGAAGAAGTTTTCCTGTTTTTCATTAAAAGGGTATGGTTGCATGGACCAAATTTGCGTTTCTCGATTACAAATTTTAGTTTTTTTTTTTTTTTTTTTTTTTTTTTTTTTTTTTTTTTTTTTTTTTTTTTTTTTTTTAATTTTGTTTTTTTTTTTTTAAATTTTTTTTTTTTTTTTTTTTTTTTTTTTTTTTTTTTTTTTCTATCAGGGTATTTTTGGCTGCTCAAGATAACTTACAATCTTAATTTGTATTCTAACATGCATGTGTATGTAGGCTTGGGAAAGTTTGATACTTTTTATCCTAGTTTCTGATTAAGTTTTTGGTAGTCTGAGCCTGGATCAGTACAAGGGTATAGATTTGTGTGTTGATTTTCGTTATTGGGTTGGCATTTTTTCTCTTGTCTTTTTTTTTGTTCATAGAAGCTATGAACCTCTCAGTGAAGCATTCAATTTTTCTTTCTTTTTCCAGGTTTTTTGGGGTGGTTTGGATCCGTGGTTACTGTTGGCATGGATTTCAAGTGACTTCAAATTTAACGCCTGAAGGTTTTTGTGTCAACTTTTTTCTGTTTAATTTTCTTAAGGGGTGGAGGGACTCTTGAAAAAAGGAGAATATAAGGTTGAATAGCTGTTGCTGGTTATAAACCTACAAGTAACTGAGCTGAAAATGGGTTCAAGAGTAGATAGTGGTGAAGATAGTGATAACAAAGGTAGTATGTGGGATTTGGATCAGAAGCTTGACCAGCCTATGGATGAAGAGGCAGGAAGGCTTAAAAATATGTACAGAGAAAAGGTATGATGCCTCATTGCAACTTGGTTTTACCTTCTTTCTCTTACTGAATTTGTCTTGTCGCTAATGTTAACTCTTTGTGGGGCGTGGGGGTACTTATAATTATGGTTCATAACTTGCATAAATTAAGGCCATGCAATTCATTACTTATAATTATGATTCTTAACTTGTATAGAAATTAATAATTGCGATGATGAATTGTCAATCCAACATTAAAAATTTTAACTAATATAGCCATCCTCAGTGAGGCAGCCCTGGCACAAGTGTATTGTTATCCCTTGGTGACTGGTTGGTCATGGTTTGAATTAGGAACCATTCCCTTTGCAGCATAGAGTAACTCTCTCCCTATACCTTCGCATAGAAGGAGCCTTCCAGCACCTATGTTGGTTAATGTAGGTATCATCAAATGTTATCTCTATTTGAAAGGATTCTTGGACTATAACCTATGGAATCTACAATTTTGTTTGTCCGTTCTTATTATTAATTTCAGTCAGCTTAAATTGTATTCTAAGTTGCTACTGTCAAGGACTTCATAGAACACAAATTAAAGAAAAACTAATGTTTTCCTTAGAATCAAGAAAGATTCTCTGCTTTTGAATGCATTGCATATCATATATTTGAAATAGGTCAGATCTTGAAACCGGTAAGCAACTGCAATTTTGGTTGCAAAGTCAAGGTTTTTGAACTTTCTACAACTGCAATTAGGGCTGCATCAGCCACATTTGTCCACAATTTCCTACAACATCAAGAATGATGAATTTGAAACCGTATTTGTCTCGTTCAATAGACAAATACTTGCAGCAATTGTAATTGGGGCTGCATCAACCGCTTTAATATGCAATTTTCTTCCACAACATCAAGGAACACAATTGAACTGCGATTATGGCCCCAACTGTAACAACAATTTGAAACCTTATTTAAATGGCAAATACTTAAAGCAACTTGAGTTCGTAAAGTCAATTTGACAAAAAAATCCAGCTATTCTGGTGTTATGCAGATGCATCAATAAGCTATTATGTAAGCTAAGAGATTTGGTCTGTAATTCCTTGCTAATACAGTTTTATTTGTTCAGAAATTTTCTGCACTTTTGCTCCTGCGGCTTTCATTTCAGAGCCTTGGCGTGGTTTATGGAGACTTGGGCACTTCACCCTTGTATGTTTTCTACAATACATTTCCAAATGGAGTGAAAGATCAGGAGGATGTAATCGGAGCTCTTTCTTTGATTATCTACTCTCTTACCTTGGTGCCACTCCTCAAATATGTTTTTGTAGTATTAAGAGCAAATGACAATGGCCAAGGTATAGATTGTTTTGTTCATTTTTGGTGTATATATTTAAGATAATACTTAGTACAAAATTATAACTTTTCTAAGTGAACAAATCAGCTTCTTGAATCTGGTTTTTATGATATTTTCTGTAAAGAAGATTCCCACAACATACACTCTGTGTAGTAGATATTTGCATTCCATATGATAGTGGGACAAAAATCTGAAATCAGAGGGATATCTTAATACCAGAAAAATTTCCCCTTGCTTTATGCCTTTCCTTAGATGTCTGCAGTGTTTTATTATTCATTGTTAAAATTCCTTATTAGTATATCAGATTCACAAAGAATGATAATGTTTGATTTTTCACAGACAAGTATCTTGTTAATTGATAAACTATCCAGTTTCCTTTCATAATTTTAATTAACAAAATTCACAAGGTTTTTTTATATAGGTTGCATTAGATAGATATGCTACTCAGACTGCTGAGCTTCAATGAAGTTTTATCAAAACTGACATTAGTGAAACAGGTGGAACATTTGCACTTTATTCCTTGCTTTGCCGGCATGCGAAGATAAAAACCATTCCCAACCAGCATCGAACTGATGAAGAGCTAACGACGTATAGTCGGTCTACCTTCCATGAAAGGTCCTTTGCTTCGAAAACGAAAAGATGGTTAGAGGAACAAGAATCTGCAAGGAGTGTCATTCTTATTCTTGTTCTTGTTGGCACCTGCATGGTTATTGGAGATGGGATTCTTACCCCAGCTATATCTGGTATGCCTTCTTAAGCTGATCTTATTCCCATTTTATTAAGAATATTTCAATAATTTCAACTTGCTTGCTGTTTACCAAAGATATATATATCAATGCATGTGCTTCTGTATATTATGTGTGCATATGCATGCTGACTTACCAGACTGTGGAAGGTAATTACAAATTTATTATTTAGGATGACAAAAAGGCACAATGATGTGGATATAATTGTTGGTAAAATGACCTTGTATGTACTTGTACTAATAGAGTAGGCAACAAAAATGTATTTAAAACTGAAGCTTGATAGGGACAACGAATTCATGATATTAGTACACTACTTAGAAAACCTGTGTTCTTTGTACTTAGTTAATTACTTCTCTGGAGTATGACTTTCTTTTCATTAGATGTGTTAGAATATGTTCAGAATAGGCTAAGTAAGCGTTATTCAAAAGCTGTTTTGGGTTGTACCTATCTGTATGTCGGATTACTTGTTTTTTACTTTTTCCTTTCACATCATTGTATCACATAAGGGAGGCCTTTTCAAGCTCTCAAATTATATTGCTCTCTCTTTCTTTATTTTCTTAAATAGATGTATCACTACTGATTGTCAGGTGTTTCAGTTTTATTGTAAATTGCAACTTTTCTAATATTTCCCGCCATATATAGGTATGTGCAAAATACTCTGTTCTATTCATCACTTATCTGTTATCTGATTCTCACACCATATGTATACTTTAGAAAGTTTCCGAGAAAACACTGCTGTAAGGATACAATTCATGTGAAACCTGTAAGGATGTAGTATTTTTTTTCTCTTGAAATACTATGCTGTACAGCAGATTAGTCGGCCACTGTTGATATTCCTATTTTGGTAAATTTAAGGCTGGACTTGATAAAGGGAATTTTTGAGCTTAAATATCATTATAAATTTTAAATTTTTATCTGGCATATCTTCTTTTTTGATATGTTTGAATGAGCTTGAGTTCATTTTAGTCTAAAGTTGATCAAATGAGTCAGAAATTAAACAAAAAGGAGAAATTAAAGCAAGGTGTTACTGTAACTGATCTTTGAAAATATTGTTTTCACCATTTCATATACAAATCTTTGAAGATAATAAACATAATGAAGATAAAGTGACATGTTTGTAGTAATGATACAGAAAATAAACACTTTTTTTTTTTTTTTCCTGAAATCAAACAAGCCTGTAATTCTTTCTTGAAGAAAAAATTCCATTTATGTTTGATTATGTTGTATTGCAAATTTGCAAAGGGATCCTTACTAAATGTTATTATTGCTAATAAGCTTTTGTTTTCATGAGTATCATCTTTAACACATCTCCAGTTATTTAAAGAAGAGATTCATAACCATATCTTCTGTTGTAGTTTTATCAGCTGTTGGTGGCATCAAGGTAAACCAGCCTAGGATGAGTAGTGGTATGTTCCTTTCCTACAACTATAATAAGACATTTTTTTAATTGCTACTTCTTTGTGAGCAAGTATTTATTGCTTGAATTCATTTTAAGCCCTTAGGTCTTGAATTCTGTCTGAAATACAGGTGTAGTAGTGCTGGTTGCTGTGATAATATTAGTTGGGTTCTTCAGCATGCAACATTATGGGACGGATAAAGTTAGTTGGCTCTTTGCTCCAATTGTGCTTCTTTGGTTTCTCCTAATTGGAAGTATAGGTATATTTAACATCTGGAAGTATGGAAGCAGTGTTCTAAAAGCTTTTTCTCCAGTATATATATATCGCTATTTCAGAAAAGGAGGAAAAGATGGCTGGACTTCCCTTGGTGGGATCATGCTCAGCATAACAGGTATGATTCAATTTTATTGTTATTGTTTTCCTTCCCATATTTCAGAACTATTAATAAATGAAGTGACTATTTATAATTTTGTACTGTACAAATTGTCTTGTGATGACTTATATCAGGGACAGAAGCTCTTTTTGCTGACCTAGCCCATTTTCCGGTCTCAGCTGTACAGCTTGCATTTACTCTAGTTGTGTTTCCTTGTCTTCTTTTAGCCTATTCTGGTCAAGCTGCTTATCTTATGAGTAACTTGAGTCATTCTCAAGATGCCTTTTACCGTTCAATTCCAGGTTAGTCATTTCTTCACTCTATTGAAATTGTTGTCTGTGAATTGTGATTTACATGTAGTATTTTGGAATAGTTGGAAAATCCCAGAATCATGGTATTAAATTGATTCCAGAATTATGTGGCTATTATTTGTGGATATGTTACTATTAAAATATTTGTTTTTTATTTTGTATTTTAGGTAGTAATCTGTTTACTGGCCTAAGTGTAGGAGTTTATTCTCTTTTTAGTTTCTATTTTCTAGCTTTCTGTGTATATATTTTGATTATCGATGATGAAATAAGGGTCTGATAGAAAATTATCCCAAAAAACCTGTTTCTGGAATATATTCTGATAATCAAGTATATTGCTACATTAAGAATTGAAAACTTCATGGATGCTATGCTTCTCTCCTTTTTCCCCTCCTACTTTCGAATTTATGTTAATTGATTTATTATAATTTTCTTTCTATATATTACAATGAAATCATCCTTGCATTTTGCTAGGCTGTGTAATAAATTTAACTTATCCTTACCAACTCAATTCAGGCTGATAATACACATCGCAAAAGGACAAGATTAAGCCTTAGTTATTAGACTGAGTATAATTGAGAGTCATAATGATGTTTTGTCCCTTTTGGTTAAGTTAGACTTTAGATATACAGGCTAGTTCTGTGTGTATGTGAGAGAGAGTGAGTGCATGTGTATGAGTACTGAAGCCTAACCTGTGTTGGGTTTTACTTTCAATATCTTCTCTTTTTCTACGTTAGATAACTAGAATCTCTTGCCTCAGAGCGTCCCCTCATTTTTCTAATGCAGAATTTAGCTGATCAGGTTTATCATTTTTGTTGAATAATGTGTTGTTATAATATTTTAGTGGAGATTGAATGCTTATCCAAGGTCTATTAAGAAGAGTATTTAGTGGTATTTATGTGACTGTTTATAGTTGTAATGTTAGATCACTGTTTTAGAATAAGAGTTATATTGTAGTCTGTAAAATGGCTGTGAATGTACTTCAGAATGGTCAATTCAAATATTAGATGTAATGGTTACAATAATTGTTGGATTTTCACTACCATAGTTTCCTTGTGTCTTTTCTCATAGCTTGCTTATATATTTGAACTGCCATGGTATTCCTTATGTTAAAGCTTGCGTCCAGCCTGTCCAAAGACTCTTATTTTGACTTGTTTTCTTTACTGATTAATTTATACACTTTATAAACCTATTACAAGAATTGTCTACCTTTTCTGTTTGATGATGCAGATATGTTCATTTATTAATTGTTTATATATTAGATGCTGATTATCCATAGTATTGCAGATAGAATATACTGGCCAGTATTTATTGTTGCAACATTGGCAGCCATAGTTGCAAGCCAGGCCACAATAACTGCAACTTTTTCAATTATTAAGCAAGCTCTTGCCCTTGGATGTTTCCCTAGAGTAAAAGTTGTATATACATCACAGAAATTCCTTGGCCAGATTTATGTTCCAGATATTAATTGGATCCTTATGGTTCTTTGCATTGCTGTTACCGCTGGGTTTGAAAATCAAAACCAGATTGGAAATGCATATGGTAAGTTCCCCTTACTGAATGTTAAGATGAATATGCTGTTGCTTTTTAGCATGCACATGATTAAAATTTTCAATTTTAGGCTTGATAAGAAGACAATTGAGAAACAAAATGATCTTAAAACTGAAAAAATAAAATAAAAGGAAAATAGAAAATGAAATAAGCTTCTACATAAGTAAAAAAATTAGCTTTTGGAGAAGCTAATATGAACAAGCTTCTACAAAATTAGCTTAGAAGAGTCTGTTTGGACAAACTTCTCCATAGAGACTTCTACAAGAGAAAAATAAGAAGAAAAGTGAAATGAACTTCTCCACAAGTTAAACTCATGCGCAAGTTAAAAAATAAAAATTTAGAGAAATCATATTAGAAAGCTTCTAGAATTACATTATACAGAAGTTAATTTTAACTTACAGAGGGTCTGCCTCATTTTTTCATCCGTTTTATCATAGAAGTCCTTATCGAAAAGTTCGTCTAAATAAGCCATTATACATTAAATAATTTAGCTTATAGAGAAATTAGTTTCATTTTTTTCTTTTTTTAAAAGTGCTCATAAAGAAGTTTATCTAAGCAAATCCTTACTTTTCTTTTTATTTGGTAAAAGTATTATTAATTAATTTCATTTAGTAGCTTGCATCAACTAATGAGCACTACACCTTAACCTTAAGATTATATCGTACAGTATGCAGCTTGTACATCCCATTTAGACATATTGATCTTGTCCGACAAGTTTATGTATATTCATGCACAAACGCTAGCATACTGCTTATGCTACGTGCATCCCATTTCAATATCTTGTTGTTTTGGTCCTATATGAATTACATTTAAATATGCAAGATGGATAATGAGGGTGAGCCTTGGAGCAACAGAAAGGTTGCTGCATTGTGACCAGGAGGTCACAGGTTCAAGTCCTGGAAACAATCCTGCTTTGTGGGGGGTTAAGGCTGCGTACATTTACCCTCCACATGCTAGGTGAGAGCCTTGTGCACTCGACCACCCTTTATATTTGTTTGCAAATGTTAAAATGCAGAACAAACATTATGTTAGAGAAACAATCATAAGAGAGAGAACTGTGAAATGGCGTTGACTAACAAACTTCATTGGCCTCCTTGTACATGCAAGTATTAGGGTGTTTACAAGTGTAGTACATACACTGACAAACCTAGCCTATACTAAGATAAGGTCAAACACACTGGTTATCATGTTTATAAACTCCTTTACAGCAGGATCTTTGTAACACCTTTCTTAAGACGATTTCCACTTTGTATGGTCAAAACCAGCACAGATATAAGCTTGATGTGTGCTCCCTATACAGGCTACCGAACATGATGAGACTCACTGGGTCTGGGTCATACAAATTACTAACAGCTATCAAGAAATAGAGCCAATTGACACGAACGGGGTATTCAATTCATTTTTTCAAATTTGTTTTGCGGTAAAGGGATTACCAAAGTTGAAATCTAGGTGTTCCACACGGTGTTAGATCAAGATCTCATACCATGTTGGTGGACATCACAAGAGATGGAGAATTATAAATGGAATTCAGTATCATGCATTGCTTGTGTGTATGTCTGTATTGTACAAGCATGGACTGGGATACATACTAGTACTTGAACCAGTCCAACTATACACCAAGATAATCCCAGTCATTTTTTTTAAATAGTAAAAGAAAATCTAGACAAGAGTAGATAAGAGGGGACAAGAAGCTCTCTAAAACTTGCGACATTCCAGGATGAATATCCTTGAAGGAGGGAAGATAAAAAAAAAAAACATAAGGTGAATTATTCATGTTTCTCTTGAGGGAAATAATGATCCATATAGTGGGAATTATGGGTAACACTAGTGGGAGTTATTTACTAGAGGATATTAAAGATTACTTAGTGGGAATTAATGTGAAATTTAGTGGGCCTTAGCCAATTTAACCTATAAAAGGATGTACTTCTAATATAATGAGGGAGATATATGAATTTTGAAGAAAATTAAGCTTTTTCTTTGTGAGAATTTTATGAACCAAATTTGATTTTATTAACCTGATTGAATATCAGATAGGTCCTCCTTCCATTTTTTCATCAAAATGAATAGAAGTAACAAACATGTAGCAAAATTTCTCAATCTCCATTAACTCAACAATTACGCACACATATAGAGAGAAAGAGGAGCAAGAGGTATATGAATATGGGAACTAAATCTTCACCATAACATCTAACCATGAATGTATAAGATTAAAGTTAAAAGGTGTTTATCTGGATGGTGGTAGCCTTATTTCAATGTTAAGAGAGTATAAGCAACCAAATAATTTCCTATGAACCGATATGAGCTCTTCACAGATCATAATGTTCGAGTAAAATTTTCCAAATAGCCCTATAACGTTCTTTCCCTACCTTTTGCATTTTGGTGTTTCAAAACAACACGGTTTGGGAAACTTTGTAATGCTCTTGGACATGTTTAATATTTCTGTTTTACAATGTGATTACAGCCTTTCTTCTATTATGCTAGTTAAACTCTGTAATGCTAGGAACTCAAATTGTATATTTATTGTTTTCATAACAGGTACTGCAGTTGTGATAGTCATGCTAGTTACAACATTCCTTATGATTTTAATCATGATACTAGTGTGGCGTTGCCATTGGATTCTTGTCCTCATCTTCACTACTTTATCATTGGTTGTGGAATGCACATACTTCTCCTCAGTCCTCTTCAAAGTTGATCAGGGTGGGTGGGTTCCACTTGCAATTGCTGGAGCATTTCTGATTATTATGTCTGTTTGGCATTACGGTACTGTGAAACGCTATGAGTTTGAAATGCATAGTAAGGTCTCAATGGCATGGATTCTAGGTCTTGGCCCAAGTTTAGGACTTGTTCGGGTTCCCGGAATTGGATTGGTCTACACAGAACTTGCAAGTGGAGTGCCCCACATTTTTTCCCATTTCATTACCAACCTACCAGCCATTCATTCTGTTGTTGTTTTTGTATGTGTGAAGTACCTTCCTGTCTACACAGTCCCGGAAGAAGAGAGATTCCTTGTCAAGAGAATTGGACCTAAGAATTTCCACATCTTTCGATGTGTGGCACGGTATGGCTATAAAGACCTGCATAAGAAAGATGATGATTTTGAGAGAAAACTCTTTGAGAATCTGTTCACATTCGTTCGCCTGGAATCTATGATGGAAGGATGTTCAGATTCAGATGAATACAGTTTATATGGACAACAAATAGAGCATCCAAGAGATGGCCTTTTGCATAACAATGGAAGCACAGTTTCTTCCAATATGGATTTAACAATGTCCTCATTAGATTCAATAGTACCAGTTAGATCACCACATCACATGAATATTACTGTCAGGTCTTCTGGTCAAACAAGCAGCCAGACTGAAGTAGATGAACTTGAGTTTTTGAATAGCTGCAGGGATGCTGGGGTGGTTCACATTCTAGGAAACACAGTTGTGAGGGCAAGGAGGGAATCAAGGTTCTACAAGAAAATAGCTGTTGATTATATATATGCATTTCTTAGGAAGGTATGCAGGGAAAATAGTGTGATCTTCAATGTTCCTCATGAGAGTCTCTTAAACGTTGGTCAAATTTTCTATGTATAGCATATAGCTCCTGTCCTTCTGTGATTGCCATTTTTCTGCGAAGTTGAGCTAAGTGTAGCATATGAACAACACACTTTGCTTATGGTAATCCATGTTTCAATTCTGAGGAATTGACTTAGAAGAATGGTTTTTTTGGCACTTATCTCTTAAAAATTGAAACTGTTGGTCCCAGATGGCTACATGATTTTCAACTCATTTTTCTGTGAATACTAGGTCCTTTTACTCTTCATTTCATGCTGCCTAATTACTTTAGATAGGAAACATGAATATTTAAGTAAATTACATCTAACCAACCAATATCATTTGAAATTTTGATTATTTTCTCTACTAGTGGTACCTTGTGGACAAATCAAAGGTGAACAAACTTCAAATTATGTGAAAGTTTGGTAGAGTTTGCAAAACTTTTCCAAACATATGGGGTAAAAGTACTAGTGTGTGGGGATACATTGGTGATTATTTTTTTAAAGTAAGGGGGACACAAGTGGAACAAACTCAAAGTTATAGGTGAGTTAGGCACAACTAAGCTTTATATTTTTGTTGTGTGGAATCTAAGTTGCTTCATCTGGAATCTAAGCTTATATTCTCTGCTTCTGTAGAAAAAAATAATTTGATTGAAACATTCTAATATCATTAATTTATCATGAATTAGTTTTATTTAAATTTTAAATTCAATCTATATGAATGTATCACTTTTAGTCCAATATTTTTTTTACTCTCAAGGACTCATTTTTACTCCTTTTCTGTGTTGATTTCATTCTAGTTTTTAAAATTCTTTTAAGACCCTCTTTGTATGTTTTCATTCTCCATGTGGGTTAATTTTGAATAGAATCTCTAATTTGTTATTGTATAGTAATTTGGAGGTTCTTGTTTTTTTAAGATTTTAATCCAACTTTGTGAAAGTTATAATGTAATTTAGATCTTTTGCTAAAACTTTCAGCACTCCACCAATTTTAAAAATACCAAAAATATTCTTGATATTTTATTCCAAGTCCATGGGAGGTATTTTTGGAAAATAGGTTCGAGAAAATATTTTTCAAAATATAAATTTTATGTTTCAGAAAATACTTTTTAAAATAATTTTTTTAGAAAATATGTTTTGGAAAGTAAAATTTATATTTAGAAAATATTTTTCATAATCTATTTCCAGATAATATATTTTAGAATGTAGAATTTATATTCAAGAATATATTTTCTAAAATTTATTTTTAAAAAAATATTTTCAGAACCTAAAATTTATATTTTAAAAAATATTTTTCGAAAATAGATTCCAAAAAAACATTTTAATAAATACATAGGATATTTTAGTTATTTTGTGTCAGTGATGGATGCAGGTTCAAAAGATTCTTTTTGTTGTATAATTTTATGTTCAAAAGATTCATATGTAGAAAATATAACTTTTAAGAAATATAAATGATTTTATGAAGATAAAAATTGAGGAATTATATGATTAATTTTTATTAAGGGTATATGTAGTTAAATTTTAGTTATATAAATTGTGTACTTTTATTTTCAATGAAATGTAGAACTATTTAATTAAAGATGATATAAAAATAGATATAATAATAATGTATCCCATTATATAAAGATAAATTATGGAAATGATAAGAGCATTGGATTCCTTAATACTGATGCATCTGTTAATTCCTTCTATATTAAAAAATAAAAATAGATTATATATTTAATGTAACTTAAAAGATTGAATTAATATATGGCTAAGTTGCAAAACTACATGATACTTATAAAAAAAAAATAAACTACTCTCGTGATAGAAAACTTGTTAAAAAATTCAAATCTATATTTTGTTCCCACGACTTCGCCAATGTAATTTTTGTATCTTATAAACATTTGCTTTAATTCTTTACTCTTCTAAAACTTTTAATTTTACTGTTAACTTATTTTTTATTTACGATTGAAAATATATTGAAGTGTCAGACAATTATAACAATATTAGATACAAATTAATAAAAGTGTTTAATTGTAAAATTTATCATAGTTATCACAAAATAATATATTAACATTTGTTGTTAATAAATAAATACTATATTAGATTAACATTACTTACTTTTAAAAATTTAAAGAATCAAATATGCTATTAAATTTTCACAAAGACAAAAAATTACACATTGTTAAAATCATGAGGATTTAAACCTAAAATAAATATATTTGAAACATCTGAAGTGACAATCCAAGCTCTACACACACAACTTGGATATTTTGTGTTGAATTCAAAAGTGCACACAACATTTTCAAAGCATTATTAAAATCATTTAAAATTGGCAAGTAAAATTATTTAAGAATTTATATATTAAAAAAAGTAAAAAGAAAAGGTATTCTATATACATATGCCTGCAGTGAAGTACAAAGAAAACTGGAAAAAACAAAAGAAAAGCATGGATGCATGACATACTAGTACTGCTTTTGCTCTGCCATCACTCCATCACTCCATCACCTCCCCTCATTATTATTCCTCATCAAATCAAGTGTAATCATTTTTCTTACTCAAAATCAAACACTGCATTTTCATCTTTACATGCCTCAATCTATTCAAATTATAGTAATCACGTGGCTGATGTATGTTGCAGTCAACCCAACTTACACATATTGCTATTATTGTTGCTTTCATTACTTTTCTTTATTCTACTTCACAACCATTCAAAGATTTGCATTAATATTATTTTTTTATCACATTATTATATATCTTTTCCACACTTTTTCTCTCTACCCTATTATAAAAATTCTCCACGTAAATAAAGTTTGCCCAGTTACCTCTGCCCCTACCCATTGTTATTATATATGGATCATCTGATAGCACTGTGCATGTTCAGCTAAAAATAAATATATATATTATGAAAGTTCTTCCAACAGTCAAACAATTTGCTCCTATAAGAGAATAGTATATGATTCAAGTTCCACAATCCACAATCCACAATCCACAACACTCTCATTTTCACTCATTCACTCTATCATCATCAATAACATTCACATATTCATATATTCCTTTCCACAAGTTGCAAATATATGACACAAAAAATGTGGCCTTTGAGCTCTCAGAAGAACAGCAGCAGCAGCAGCAGCAGCATGAAGATGCAGAATGAATCTGCCACCACCACTACCACCACTACTGTGGCAACCAAATCCATGGTATCAACATGCCACTGTTGTTGTTTGGTGACAAAACTGATGAGGAGACTCCGGAGACGTGGCCGCACACTGCGACCAAAAAGTGGCACTCGACAAGGTTCCTTCCAGTGCCGCTATGATCCCTTGAGCTATTCCTTGAACTTTGATTCCACTGGTTGTGGCAGCTTAATGGATGAAGATTACTGCAAGTTCTACGCTTTTTCTTCCAGGTTTCTGGCAAATCCAAGACCTTCATGCCCCGTTCTTCAACTACCATCAGGGAACCCCCATTAGCCACTACAATCAACTTCTTCTTCTTCTTTTCTTTATCAAATAGTACTTTCTCATTTTTTCAGAAAAATACCCTTCTTTCCAATGATAAAGATGGGTAGGTATTAGGGCATCATCTGCGAATTTTCCTAGTGTAGGGATCTAATGTATAAGACCTTGTTGCGTAACATATATATTCAATGAAATGAATATCAGTTATGTTATCGTTAATTTCGTTTACTTCTATATACTTTGGCTCGCGTAACTTCAAACATATTAATTCATTGGTAATCTCTTCAAGTCTCATTTCTAGTTAAGTTACTACAGATTAATCTAAATTTCAGACAAATAAATTAACGAATCTTTCTATTTAATTTTTTTTTTCTGTCTGGGATTGGAACAGTGTATATACTTGGTCAAAGAGAAAGAAGGAAGAAAAAAACTATCAAGATTAATTGAAAAAACAAAGCCTAGAACCTTTCGCCACGCAATTATTTTAAGTAGGATAAAAATAATAGCATATGGATTTATTCTTTGGAATAAAGTCAAACGATGTTATTACGTTAACGATTATTATTGGATGTTGAAATATTCTCTGTACACATTCATCACAACCTACCTTTTTCCTTCTATATTGAGCTTTTTTTAAGGAGCATATCTATATATTAGAGAGTTAATTATCTTATGCAACAAAAAAAAAAATTACTAGGTTGAATGTGTGGAGTGTAATGAATATTAGCATAAGTGAATTGTTAGAAGTATTTTAAAGAGAGTGTGAGAAAGTGCGATGCAGAGAGAGATAGTGTTTCTTGAAATACGGGGAGGCATGTGCAGTAGAGCTACTTTCTCCAAGCAGGCAGAGGTTATAAGAGAAGTTATCAGACAAAATTCCGCAAATAATGGTCAACAAAATTAGAACCAACACACATGCATAGTCTAGGTTTAGCTACGACACAGTTGTTAACTTCCAGTGTTTTCTTTTTCTCCTTCTAACACAAATTAGTAAATTATTTAATCATATACTTTATATTTTTTTTCAATTTTCTCTGGGTTACCTCTGTTTCTTATTACAAAAAGTTATATTGACACTAATAAGATATTATATACTAATAAAATAATAATAGTATATATAAGTGTTATATGGATGTAAAAGATAAACGGTAGTGTTAAAATAAGATCACCCTTCTTGTTATTAACTTCTTTAATAATTTAGAAATTTAGAAAATGTGCTATCTCTTTTGTTTGAAGAATACTGTACTATATGCTTTCATAAAAGAGAAACTGGAGAAGAGTTAGAATAATGTATTCAATATATTACAATTTATGTAATAAAAGTTTATAAAGTTATTTTTTTGACAACAAAGGAAAGATAGGTTCAGAAGAGAATAATAAATTATATAATGGAAATAAATTGTAAAATTATATTGCAAATATAACATTATTATTTTCTCTTTATATATCATGCATTTTTTTTTATAAGAGTAACGGTCAACAGATTCAGCATCAACACCCATGATTTAAACTGTAGTAGTTAATTATATAAGTTTGTATGTCTGTTTAGTTTCTGATATCTTAATGATTCCATGCACAAAGATACAGGTGACAGCAAAATCCGTGACCAAACAATTACTTTAAAACTATTCTGAAGATACCTATTCAAGTTTCAAGTTTACTAAGTCCAAGTAGTTTTTTTTTTTTTTTTCCTACTAGAAGTTATAAACAGTTTTAGACTTCACAAATAGGAGGTAATTGATAAAATTTTGAGCTAATGAGATTCTAATTTATAGATTCTAAAATAATAAATTATAACTTATTAGATAAAAAAATATTTAGTAAAATTAATGAGTAAGCTAGTTGATAAATTGTAAACTAATATGGAAGAATATAATTATATTAGTTTCATCATATAAATAAAACGTATTATTTAAAAAAATATATTATTATATAATTATAATTTTAGATTTTATAAAATAATTAAATTCTTATTAACATTTTTAGTTTTATTTTTTAAAAAGTTATATATATATATATATATATATATATATATATATATAAGTCATTTTATTTAAATTAGTTTATTAAATAACTATAACTAAATTTAATTTTTATTTGTTTTTTTAAAAATTTAAATTTTATTTATTTATCAAATCAAACTCTCAATTGATATTTTTTACGATTTTGATTATGTATAATTTTCACATACATAATAGAATATTAGTTACAATTTTTTTTTTAATTTAAACCACGTAAAAAGTTAAAAAGGTAATCCAACATTAAAAATAATGTAATAATTAAAATAATTTTAAATACATTTTTCTATTAACCCAAACTAATAAAAAAAGATAATCTTATAATCTAGGTAATAATTGAAAATAAATAATAATATAAAAAGTAAGGATAAATGAAAAATATAAAAATATAAAAAATTTTAATGAAAGAAGATTAAATAAGATATAATCTAAATTATAGTTAGAGTAATTCATAGTTTAAAAACTATTTTTTTTAATAAACTAGAGTATCTTACTAAATCCTCTTAGTCAAATAAATTATATTTTTTTAATCTCATTATTTTGTTGAATTCTCCTTAATCTAATGTCTTCACATGATTCCCACAAACTAGTGAGATTATTAGAAGTAGCACTAGACCACTTGTATACCGCCTTGCACTCTTTCTGCCACTCTTTTTTTTTTTATATATTTTTTATATTTTTAATTAAAGATTAAAGATGGTCTGGCACAATCTGTATTGCTAGTGATGTCTGAAACTACAATAATAAATTTCTGACAATGAGCTCTTCTCCACATTATCTCTTCGAGTGCTCAAAACTCAAATCATATTCACATGCTAGCTTTACGTTGAGCTTGATATACTAAATTTTCTTTCTTTATAAAAGTTAAATATATTGTTTTCTTAATCAAGAAAAGTCAGTTGATGTATGTAATATTATAATACAATATATTTGTTTATATAAATGCTGTGGAAATTTGGGAATTGGAAGAGAAGATCATATCATTGAATCAGTGCAATGCATGGATTAGTTAGACACACCCATTGTTAATCACACTAAACTATAATAGGAGCACTTCTGCATTTGTAAATTTGAACCAAAAATTTTCACACATAGGGTAAATCACCACATTTCTCAAAACTCCATGTAATCCAACCAAGCCACCATCTCTGGCTACTTTAGAATGGAACTTTGTTTTTTGAACAATTTTTATCTGAATTATATACATTATTATGTACCTGTAACTTTCTCTCTTTTTTTTTTAAATGTGATAACGTGCATTGTTCAATTAGAAGCAAGTTTAAGATTCTCTAAGAGTAATGTTTTATTTTTATTTATTTTTTTAATGGTGAATTTCTTCATTACTATGAAAAGTTAAATTTATTATTGTTGGGTTAAAATTTATCTTCTAAATTTACGTAATTCTTTATGCTTTTAATATTTATGTTTTTTCTTTCAATATTTATGTTTTTTCTTTCAATATATCAGTATTTTAATTTTATAATTATTACTTGTTATGTTAATTCATGACTTGATCTTTAATTTTTTGGATAAATATCTTCTGTAATCGAAAATTGAATTAAAATACTAAATGAAAGCGTGTGTCTAGACATATAACAAGATTTGTTTGTTGTTTTAAGACTCTTGTGACGATTACAAATTTTATTTATATAATTTATCAATAAATTGATGATTAGTAGATAAACTTAAGCTTATTCATCTAAAAAGTTATGGTTTGGATAAAATTGTGGATTGACATTGATTATTGTTTAAAAAGAAGTAAATGTTTTATGCATGAGAGAGTGAGGATTTGTGAAGTCTAACCTTGATGATTCATATTATTCATAGTTAATCTTTTCCTCCAAGTTAATTGTTAACAAAAATATTAAATTTTATTTTATTTTCTACACATCAAACTAAATCAAGGAATTGTTTTTTAATATAATTTTTTTATAATTATAACTATTATAGTATATTACACAAATCTTTTGAAAAAAATGGTATTTATTACTTGTCATCATTATTAAAAATAGACTAGCAACAATAGAATGAACATTTAAATTCAGTTTGAAGTTTAAGTTTAGCTTAATCTCTATTTAAAGTTTTATGTATGTTTCATCTTTTCATGTACAATGTTGCATCTTTTCAGTTTTAAGTGAGGATAATACAATGTTGCATGGTCTATTAGGCAAAATACTTGGATATTACATTATTTGTTGTTTTCATAAAGTTGTGATCCTACATACAAATAATGATCATGTTTTATACTTAGTTATTTTTAACACTCAATTAAAATCTTAGGATTTTGAACTTTTGCCTTAACAATAGATGTTGATGTTTTCAATGAAATGCATGAAAAAGCAAAAAGACTATCTTTGTTAGACAATATATTAGAGGGAGGGACTAGATGGCTAGAAAATGAAGTAAAGCAATTAGAAAAGGAAAACTACAAATTGAAAATTGATGTGAAAAGTCTAGAAATGATATATAATTCATATTGTAGTGGTGAAGCTAATTTGAAAGTTACTTTTTTTTAAATCTGAATCTTGCAAGGTTTTAGAAGGAAAAGTAGAATCTCATGAAGGTGAAGTTGCAAGATTAATGATTGGAAAATATAACTTGGATGCCATCTTTAATTCTAAAAAAATGTGAATGACAAAATCTATTTGAATTTAAACCAATCATAAAAACAAATAATTTCATAAAAATGTCATACATCTCATGTCTCTTGTTTTTTATTGCATGAAAAAGGATCATACAGTGAATAAATGTTATTTCAGAAAAGTTGTTGTATTTAAAGAGAAATATACATAAATCCGCAAAAGTAGATAATTTGTTAATAACATGAGAGGATTTTGGGACCTAGTTAAACTTTCATTTACTTGTTTTTGCAAGGTGGAGCAAAAGAAGTTTAAAATTTAGATACTTCTACAAAATATGTAGGGGAAGATGTTCCTTAATGTGTAAAATTGTTGTTTAAATCGTTGGATGTACTCTTAGATGTTTAAAGATTGTAATTAAATTGATAATATACCATGTGTTAAATGTGTTGTTTGAAAATATGTGGTATATAATATGATATTTTACAATTTAACCATCTGTGACAGATTTCTACACAATGTTGTAGAATTAGCATTTGCCTTAATCAATTATCTAGATGTATCAAAATCACTTTAAAGAAGAGTAAAATATCATTTTGAAAACTTTCGGGTGCACTAAGAAATTGTGGGTTGCATGAAGAAAAAGCCCGTTCTTAATTGCCCATACACCAGTCAATGTTTTGGGTCTGGCAAATACTTTCTGCATCCCATCAAATCTGACGCGCACTGCATAACAGATAGAAAAATATGAAAATACCCTTATTTTTAACTTTTGAAAAATTTTGGAAAAGTATTTTCAAAAATATAAATTCACATTTCGAAAAATACTTATCAAAAATATATTTCGAAAAACCTTTTCCAAAATATATTTCGAAAAACCTTTTCCAAAATATAAATTTTATATTTCAGAAAATGTTTTCTGGAACTTATTTCGAACTTTTTTTTCAGAATATAAATTTTATATTTTGAAAAAAAACTTTCCGAAATATATTCAGAAAATATTTTTCAAAATGTATTTTTACTAAAAGGGTGTTTCTGAAATTCTATAAAAATAATAGGATGCAGGTCAAAAGTGATGAGGTGCACAAAGTTTTTACCTTTGGGATTTGGATTGTCTTCATGTAGCTCCTTACTGCTTCCATAAGCTAAGTAAAAATATCATTTTACCTTTTTCATTTTCTTTATCCTTTTAGTATATTCCTTCTCACTGTTTCGTATTCTGAATTATTCAAAATAAAAAATAATATATATTTCAGATTATATAATATGGAATAAAAAAAAAAAACTGAAATACAAATTTTAAAAGGGTATTATGATAATTTTAGAATTATGAAAGTGTAGGAAGAAAAGTACGGAAGTGCAGTAAGAAGCGGTGTGGGATTTGTCTAGGAAACAAATTCAGAAAGTTTCTAGTGACCCATTCTGTTCAATCGCAAATAACAAGTCTTAAATATTTCTAGACCATTAGTTTTCAAACAAAATATCACGCCCTGACTTCCAAATTCCTGTTGATGAATACAGGAACATTTACCATGCCACTGAAGTACCATACTAATGTTGCTTCCATCATGCTTCATAGTCCATTCTTATAAAAGTAATGTAATAATGAATTATTGTATTTATATAAGGCTCCAATTTAAGAAAAAAAAGTTGCAATGCTAGACAAAGGGGGCAAGACACAATATCCAGCAAGCAACACTATATTTCATTTCACTTGGAGAAAAAACTTTACATGTTCTCAACAATCCTATATTTGCTAGTTCACTCACTGTCATACCTACAAAAATTCTAGCGCATTGGTGAAAAGGCTTCAGCAGCAAGAAAGAATTGGTTTCAATTTTTATCCAAAATACTAGAGTTATGTTTCCTGATCTCTCACAGCATGGTCTGAGACAGTTCCCTCAGATGACACCTCCACTTCATCGGGCCGTTCAACCCGAGAGGGATCTGACTGAGTCTTGCTGGAATCTCCACTGTCAAGGTCATGTACTTCCTGCTCTTGAGGTGGACACCAAATTTTTGGTGAAACCTGCCTAGGATTCTTATTTCTGAAGGCACCTTCTGAGTCTTTGAATTTGGCTCTGGCAACGGGCCTTGGCAATGGAAGCTTGCTGTCAAGAAAGTTTGAAGCAGCGGTGCTGATCGATGGAAGATGGGGGCCAGCAGTACCACAGGATGCTACCAAATGAAGCACGTCGGGAGATGGAGACATCCCTGAAATTGCTTTTTTTGAAGAGAGTGAGGAGTTTGCCACTTTCAAATTTAGAGGAGGCAAGTTAAGGTCAGATTCAATCTGCTGAGGTCCTAGAGGTCCTGTCTGAGAAAGTAGAGGCAATGGCGGGCCAGAAGGCATTGAGCTTGAGGCACCATTATCAACATGGTGGCTACTGTGCAAGTCCCTGCTGTTTCCAGCAAAATCTGGAAGACCCCGATTGAACTTATGTGATCTTCTCTTCTTTTTCTTCTTGACACTACACCTGGGGTCCTTTGGTAGGGAAGGAGGTGGTCCAGGAATCACAAATGGAGGAATTGTAGGCTTATCTTCCCCATATAACAGACGAACTGATTGAGCAATGGCTGATACTGTGGGTGGCAGTTCAGGATCGGGAAGTTTGGCGGGGGAGCTAACAGCTTCTCTTAGCCAGTGGGGAAGCTTGTCTTTTGAAGTACTGCTTCCACCCACTTCCTCTACTTTTGAGTGCAAAAGATTAGATCTTACGGGGTTAGATAACAATCCTGAGCTAGTAGACTCACCATTACCTGCATTAACATGATTATCACGCATATCATTTGGTGATCCATCTAGAAGTATGGGCAACTTTCCACGCTTGGTGTTTCCTTGGTCATCCTCCTTCTGCTGTACATCAATGCTGCCTGAGCAATTCAAACCTAAAGAGCCCAAGGTACTGGTTCCAAAAGAATTGAGCAGAAATGGTCTTTCAGTCAGTATACTGGAAGAAGTACCTGGTCTATCGGATGTTTCAGCAGAAGCACCTTCAGGAAATTTAGATCTGTTTTTATCATAACTCCAAGATGGAAGAGATACAAAGGGATCATTTTGCATACTAGGTCGGTCCAATGCACTAAAATGTGACAGACCAGGTGTAGAATCACCTATCCCCAATTTCATGTCAGTCAGATGATTATGAAATTTTGGTGGCAAGAGAAATTTGCTCCCATGCAAGGCCCTTTCCATCATGCCATCAGAGATTGGAAAATGTGCTGATTTGGTAGACTTTGTGATCTTGGAGGATCTTTGCGTAGGAAAAGGTGGTCCCTGAAAGACCTTTACCTGTTCCTCTTCCCACCTCACTGATAAATCCTCAGATGTTTTATACTTCGAAAACTTTAACTTGGGATCTCGGAGCATAGCATCCCAATTACCTCTTCCATGCCTACGAACACCAATCCATAGGGAATCAAGCTCATCTTCAGACCACCCATCGGATTTTGACTTCTTTTTCAATAAATTACTTGATCCAGATCCGGTTCTCATCATTATGTTTTCAAGCACCTTCCTATGGTTTTCAGGGAAAGATGAGAACGTGGTTGACCTTTGTCCCAAACCCAAAGTAGGAGGTACATCCCTGTCTTGCTGATTATATCTGAATAAATCTTCAGGGGGTATTTTGAAATTAGGCAATGCTGGCATTGTCGGAAGGTCTTGCATAGATCCATTCAAAGATTCAAGTCGTCCTCCTATAGACAAATTAGGCAAAAGGTCCAGATGTGAATTTGGTATGCTCTTGGTTGTAAGTGGAAACCTCGCCAGCAACCTTTCATCAAATGGCAGGTTTGGCAATGCCATCTTCTCCTGAAAATGAGAGAATCTAGCACCTGAATTCTCAAATGCATCAGATTCCTTTCCATGCACAGAGGGTGGAAACTGCAAAATAAAAACAAAAAGAAGGAATGGATACAAATCATAAAGACACATCCGTAATGCCAACTACAATTGACAATGAAATCCACACATGTATTAAGAGAGCATACTGGAACAAATGGGAGACTGTTATCAGGGATGCTATTTTTGAAACTTGGGTGTAAATTTTCGGTAGATGCATCCGCCAGCTTGGTATTTGCTGCCACTTCCTTACTTCTCACCTCAGCATCCATTGTTGTCCCAGAGCAAGGGGCAAGACTGAATGGAAACTCTTGTCTGGATCCATGTCTATTTTGTCTCCAATTTAACTTTGAAGTATTACTTTCTGATGACTCTATCTGTTTTGCATTGGGAGCACAAAGCCCTAGTACGGGCAACAAATTGTTGGTAGATATATTGTTTGTCATGCTCAGCCCCCCCTTAGGATGATGACTTGGAAGAAAAATATCAGGGAGAGAACGGCCTAGGTTACTGACAGAAGCATCAAAGTGACTGCTCATTTTATGTTTGGAAAGCTTGTCAATCCTTGATAAGGAGTCAGTGTTGCTATTTTGAGCTTCTGAAAGTTGTGTGTATTTGCTGTCCTCTATGTTTATAGAAGGCAACTCTTGAACCGAGTGCGTTGGTCCAGCCCCAAGATCCCCACCCTTGGCAATGGCTGGAGACTGTGATAGCAACTCATTACTGAGAAGACCTTCAGGATTTGCTTCTTTAATTGCCTTCCTTCGGGCAAGTAGTTCTTTTTGCCGAGCTCGGAGTTTAACACTGTAAAACAATAGCAAGTGAAAACATTCAGCCTCGGAAGCTCATTTAATCATAAAAGCATACTATTGGCATACAGAATCTACCACTGCCGGAGGAAATGATATCTTGGTGCGCTATTTCGAAAATTACTGATTAAAATACTTGAACCACAATTAAATAATCAAATCACTAGAGATAGTTCTGAAGAGGGATCACCAACAAACTATAAATTTTTAAGAGGAAATTAAAGCATGGATGTTCAAACTACCATAAACAATTTATCAACAGCATGTAGGACTTGCTAAGAGCTCTACGTATATCTTTCCCGGAAGTTAAAATTAAGGTATTGGTGGCTTATATTTACATGCATTAAACAACAACTCCATAAAAAAAAAAGAGGGAAAACAAACTATAAGCATTATACATCTACTTTATAGAAAAAAAAAAAAGAAGGAAAACAAACTATATGCATTATACATCTACTTCATAGAAAAAAAAATAAAGAAGGAAAACAAACAAGGAACTCCTGAACAATTTACTAGAGCACGCATAGAAAAACAAACTTCTTAATAGAATAATGCATTGTAATCGCCCACACAGTCAAAAGAAACACACCCTTCAAGATGAACATGCATACATTTCCCTTAACAGTATTCAATAACTGTGAAGTAATTCAGAAAGTTAGAAAAACAAGTCATACTATTTTGTCTTATGGGCCCGTCCTGCTGGTGTATATTCACGCTCAGGCTCTGGTTCTGGCTCTTTTTCCTCTTCACCACCACTCTGGTTGAACAAGCACACCAATAGAAAACATTAGAAATAGACCAACGAAGTTTCTAAAAGAGTTAAACGAAACGTACTGGAGCTAAAGTGATAAAACTGATTAACAGAAGAAAATTTCAATAGTTAAAATAAGCAAGTGACCCATAATTGTAAATAGGAATCTATTTACAGCCTTCCACTCAAACCAAAAACTAAACTAAACTACTACTGAGCTGGAAATAAGTTGCGACAGTAATAGCACCACACAAATAAAGTGAATCCTAATTTACAAAATAAAATCTCCATGTTAAATGCAGCACAAAATGTCAATGATAATTGTATAGAGTAACTTGATTACACTGAAGAAACCAATTCTATAGTACCCTAGTAAACACTTGAGTGCCAAAAATGCTCGAGAAAGTTGTGACACAACTGAAGCTTTTTAAATTGGAAGCCAAATATAGAAAAATGTCATTGGTCCAACATTAATAGCTGATTAAAAAATTGTACAAAGACCAAAGTACCTTTTACAAATACATTTGGTAGACCTATCACAACCAGGGTACAAAAATCAGAGTTGTCCCATAGTTCAGTGGCATGGCAAAACCCTAAAAGCAGACTTGAACCTAGATAAGGATTCGAAATCGCTTTAGCATAGGAAAAGTACTAACACCTAATAAGTAAAGTAAAATGGACTTTCCAACTTTTTCATTAAGTTATTTAGAAAGGAAAACATCTTTTTATTTGCATTTCATTATTTAAAAAAATAAACATTGACTTTATACTTCTTTTTATCTTATTATAGTCCTTCATTATTGAAATTCAGGGAACAAAGCCGAAAGTCCAAAACCCAACTTAACCAACATTTAAGTTTTATTAGCTTATATATCTGATAAAACACATGAGAGGATATTTTAAGAAGTATGAGAAACAAAACTTCATCTCCCACCACTCATATTCAGAACCAAATACATAATTAAAAATATTTATCTTGTAAACTAGTATTTTTATGGTGAGTAGAATCGAAGCAAATCACCTCACTCATTGTTTCACTTGGATGTGCAGCATATACTTCCCTATAAGAAACAGCTTTCCTTTGCCGCTTCCCTCGACCAAGAGCTGCTTCCTCTTCATTTTGATATTTCTCCCACCTACAAACCAAGTTAAGATAAAAATGTAAAGTAACACATGTTAGTCACACCACTCGATGGCTATCTATGCTGTCAAATGCATGACCATATGAATTAAAAAGAAGTGTACAATCATCACTTGTAGAGATAAAAATTAAAATAGTTGAACTTTTAAAAAAGTGGCTCCTAATAAGCATAGCTCCTTTACTATCATATGCTCAAAAGAATTCATTGTCTGCTGCTTTAGTGCTTATAAATAATAAGTATGCTACTATGTTAGAATCGAAGTTAGGATTTACATGGGTACCTAAATCTTTTAGTTTACAATGATCTGCAATTTTTGTATGTGAGTGCTGTGACACTTCACATAACCAAGACCTGAGTGTAGCCACCCCGTGAGACTAAGGACCTGTTTTTTAGAGATTTTAAAATGTTATTCTAAGTTACGGAAGGCCATCAATTAGACAAATTTCTTTTAAATTCAGAAATTCCTCCAAATTTTAATATTGTGATAAATGAGTTTTCCCACCAGCCTCCAATAATTCTTTGGATCTTAAATCATTTCACCTTGGTCCACCGTCAACTTTTAATTTGGATAGATAGGACTATCAATAGGCTTCCAATTTGCCAACCCTCTCTCCTCTAGAATGTTTAGAGCACATGTTCTCTATGAAACAACAACACCTTCCTCTAATTCACTTCAATACCCAGGAAGTATTTTAGATAACCAAGATCTTTAGTCAGAAAATGGTTGAAAAAGTATCCCTTTAGTTGAGAGATCCTAGTGGCATTGTTCCTTGTAACAACATAGACCACTAAGTAAACACACTTCCCAAGAGAAGCATAACAAAAGAAAACTAAATAACCTACCTCACTTCATTTCAATCCAAAATCCTGAATAGTACGATTGAGTTTACAAAACCTAGCTTGAGGCGATTGCTCCAATCCATAGAGAGGGGCACAATTTAGACACAAAAACTAGACTTTCCCTAAGCAACAAATCCAGGAGGTTGCTCCATATAAATTTCCTCCCCAAGATCACCATGAAGGAAAACACTTTCAATGTTAAGTTGGTGAAGTGGCCAATGATGAATAGCAGCCATTGCAAGAAAAAGTCTAACTGTATGCATCCCCAAGATCACAATAGTTAAGTCCATAAATTAGTGTATATTCTTTGGCCACAAACCGAGCTTTAAGGCAATCAAACTTCACCACTAGGCCCACTTTTAGCAGCATAGACCCATCTACAACCAATCGTCTTCTTTCCAAAGAAAAGAGGAACAAGCTCCAATGTGCCATTGTTGCAAGAGCCTGCATTTTCATCAATCAGGGCATTTCGCCATCTAGGATGATCACATGCCTCATGAAAAGTTTTGGGAATAGTGGTGCAAACAAAAAAAAAATAAAATAAAAGGATAACTAAAAACATCAAATAGGATATGGATTACGAGTAGAATGAATACTCTTTGTAAAAGTGAAAGGTCAATCTAAACTGGAGTCATGTGAAAGAGATGACGGGGAAGGATTCATGGCATACGAAGTTGTTGGAGGAGGATCTAAACCATGAGAGACTTTAGGAAGATTAGGAGGAGTTCTCTGTATCTTATGTTGGTATGTGAAGAGAGGTGGCGAAGCTATATCAGACTAGTTTTCATTTGGGTTGGAGTTAGAGGAACTTGAAATCATCAAAGAACCAAAGGTTGGATTAGGTAGGACATGTTGAATGGAAGATGGAGTTTCCACGAAGGATGAGAAAAAAGGTGTTCTCGAAAAAGGTAATATCAACTAACATATAGTATCTTTTGGAAGTTGGAGAATAGCATTGGGATCCTTTTTGAAAGCGAGAATAATCCACAAGAACACATTTAATAGCCTTTGCAGAGTGTCTAAACCTTGAGAGACATTATGACAACAAGTGGAACTAAACACCCTAGGAGAGAAATGAAATAAAGGATAATTTGGAAAATAATGAAGTGAGGAATTTGATTTTCAAGAGAAGAAGGCATTTAATTTATTAAAAGACTAGCAGTGAGAACTACATCTCCCCAATGATGATATATAGGACCACTTGTATTCAACATTAGAGAGTGTGCAGTTACAATGAGATGTATATTCTTCGTTTTCACAATGCCATTTTGTTGTGGTGTGTGGGGACAAGTGGATTATCGTAAAATACCTTGTGAGGATAAGAAAGACTAAAAACTCAATAAATGATAATTTTTAGCATTGTCACTTCGGAAGATTTTAATTATTTTTCTAAATTGGTTCTTAATCTCATTAAAGAAGGATATGAATAAGGAAAAAAGTTTAGGTATATCTTTCATTAAATAAACTCAAGTACAAGATAAATCATCAATAAAGGTTGCAAAATATATAAACTATATGACCCCAAATATCTAAATGAATGGGAGATAAATCTAGGTAACATCTTTTTTAGTTTTTTTCGAAAATGATGCCTATCATGTTTTCCTAGTACTTGGTAATGAATGGTAGAGAATTACACTTCGTACTCCTCATCAAAAAACTTGGACTCCTATTTAAGATTTAGACACATGGCCTGCCTTGTCTGGAAAACCATGCAAGGAGTAGCAACTTTCTTGGGAATCACCCATTCTTTTGCGGTATGTGCATTGAGGACATCCACTCCATCCACCGGATCCTTTTCAGTTACTACAACCTCCTCCTCCTCCTCATGGTGTTACCGTTGTTGATGTCTTAATAACTTCAACTGCATTTTTATCTTCCAACAAGATGACCCGAAGAAGTCTAGTGACTAAGTTGTCTATTTAAGGAATCTAATCACCCTAAAATTGTATCATATAATCAAAATCTAAGTGTAGACCTCTCAGAATTAGGACTATGTACAACTTATCAAGTTTTTTGTTCATATCCTAAGACGAATTAACCACAAGAAATCTCGTTAGTTCTTCTACTGTAGCCCGAGCCTTTGCTATATGTGAGATTATACCATGATTGGTTTGTGTGAGAAGGGCAACTCTGAGTCACACCAAAGAGATATTGAATGTCATTAGCAACAACATTTTGTATCTTCTTCAAAAAGAAGAGCATATCTTAAAGGATCTAATTATTTCTAAGACATCTTGTTCAATTGACTACCATAATAAAACAACATAGTTGGAAGTCACGTTTCTACCACTAAGATCTACCTTCAGTTAGTACAACACTGACTTCCTTTTCCAAATGGTCATGGAATCCTTGACCAAGGAAACATAACTCAACAGACGCAGACCAAGATAAGTAGTTCTTCCTGTTGAGTTCGGCCATGGTAATACGATTGGCCAAAAGGAAGGAGAAGAAATAGTAGAAGCTATTCCAGAGACAGAACCATAAACATATTTGTGAGGGAAAAATCCTAAGTCATGAGGAGAGAGGCTTGACCGACTATCCAAGAGACATTGACAAGACCAACAGTTGTGGTCCGGTGTGATTCTAACACCGCCAAGGAAGCACATTGAACACACAAGCCTAGTGACGGGCTGACAGAGATCAGCACATGACAGTCTGTCGCGAAGCTTTTGGTCATGCAATCATTGCGGGTTGGGTCATGTTAGGATCTTGGATCAGCACAATGAAGAAAAGGGATGGAAGGTTTACTGTAGAAGAAAATTAAATAATGAAAGACAGTTTAGGTTAGGCTAGGACACTTATGGTTGTTATCTTGGCTAGTGAGTGTTGTATATAGGTTGGTCTATATAAAGACCAACCATTAGTTGTAGAGGGGCTTTTGGCTTTGATTTGTATACTTTGACAGGCTTTGATCCTGTGTGAAAGGAAGAGTGCTTCCTTTGGGATACTGAGTTGCAATTCAGTATTTGTTTTGTTTGAGAATTCGATTTTCTTAGTTTCTTTTTGTTAGGAACCTAACAAGTCATGGTCCTCAAGGCACACTTAACCTTTTCTGGACAAAACAGCAGTTGATGGCAGCCAGAAACAGCGGACAATGGTGGTCCAATCACAAGAGAAGATAGATGGGCTCTTGATACCAACTTGAATTAGGATATGATAAAAATCAGCGAGTATCTTGCTCAGCTAAAGTAATATGCAAAAGGGAAGAATACAATACAAGGAAAAGTTATATCCTACAACCCAAAAAGCAGCTTTATAGAAGTTGTACATTACAATAACAATCATAATTTAAATAGAGACAATAATGTTACTTACCTCACACGCAGTAGTTTGTCCCATTCATTTTCTTCATTGACATTCACTGTGTTATCCTCTCTCTTCTCAGAATTTTGTGGACACGTATCATCAGTCCCATCAGGAGGAGATTCACCCACTACATGCTCTTCAGTTGGTTCATCATTCCACTCGAGGGCCTAAGCAAGAGATTTTCAGTCACAATAGGTGCAGAGCTTAATCATTCAATTATATCTAACCATAAGAGCACAATGACACAATTTAAGAAAAAAGAAAAGGGAGAAAGTAATCATTCAATTCACATGATAGAATCAAAGTTTGAGAGAAACAACTTGTAGAAAAAGGGCAACACAGTGCATGAGGCTCCCAACTAGTGTAGTTTGGGGAGTGTAATGTACACAGCCTGACTCACACAAGTGGATAGACTGTTTATAGGATTTCAATACATGACAACCAGGTCACAAGGCAGCAACCTTACCGTTTCAGCAAGGCTTGGCCTCAGAAAGAAACGTGTATAATATTAAAAATAAATGGAACGGATTTCCATAGAATTAAGCACAAGGGGGACAGAAGCATCAACAAATTCTTAGTTTAGGTTGTTTACATGTTAATCCTATAGAAAACTTCAAAAACTACATATAGGGTCAAGTATGACCATTAATGACAACAGGAAAACATAAATCATCATATAAGCACACAAACTACAAAGAAACTTTTATAAAGCAAAGATACCTAACCTAACCAAGGGAAAAGAATAAAAAGCCAAGAGAAAGAAAACCACGGGACAAGGGGGTATGTCCATGTCTAAAACCACAAACAACCAAAACAGAATTCATGAATGCTCAAAAAACCTGCCACATAACTAAGTTTATTGCCCTATTGGTAATATTCTAGCTTCCAGTTAAAGTCCAAAGAAACAATACTCTATCAACTAGAGTTAGTCAATTATCTCACCTTCACTGAACCCAGCATATCATTCTCAGAATCCCCTTCAGCATTATCAGTTGAACCATCTTGAAGGTTTGAACGATCAAGCAATTTTAAAATAGCATTTTCATCCCACAGAATCTTGCTGCTGCTATCAGTACACTTATCCTTATATACATCTCCCAGACCACCAGTCCTCTTCCGATGCTTATGTTCTACATCTGCTACAGGCTCATCTTTGCTACTATTGTTATTTTCATTCATGTCTTTCCCATTCAGTCCTGGAGAATCATTGAAGAGTTCCTCAGTTCCCCACTTTAAAATATCTTCTACTTCCTTTTGTGATCCAGACTTATTTACAAAAAGCTGATCAAGCATCAATTTCTTCTTAGCAAGCTGCAAGATGCGCTCTTCAACACTAGCACGAACGACAAGCCGGTATACCAAAAGTCTATTCGATTGTCCAATTCTATGTGCTCGATTCATTGCTTGAATATCTGCATGGGGGTTGAAATCAGAATCATAGATGATGACAGTGTCAGCAGTTGCCAAATTTATTCCGAGTCCACAAGAGCGAGTAGACAACAAGAAAACAAATCGACTTTTGTCTTGGTTAAAGCGTGCAATTGCTGTCTGGCGATCAGCTACAGAAACAGATCCATCTACCCTCTCATATGTTTTAGGCCCAAATTCTACAGTCAAATAATCCTCCAGAATGTCAAGAAGCTTAGTCATTTGTGAGAAAATAAGAACTCTGTGACCTTCCCTATGTAAAATCTTTAGCATAGAATGTAGAAGAGTCAACTTAGCTGAAGCCTTTATTCTCATTTCATGAAGGAACTCGACAGAACCAGATTCAGGTTCCGTTCCTGGTATGAGGTATGGATGATTACAGACCTTCCTCAACTGCATCACAATGTTGAGCATAGACTGTTGGGCGACCCCTTTCCCAATATTCCGCAATATTTGATAATTCTTTGTAAGCATTGCCCGATAATATTCAGCTTGGATGGATGACAACTCAACAGGAACCATTCTTTCAGTCTTGGGAGGGATATTTTGCATGGCATCCTTTTTAAGTCTACGAAGCATGTGAGGAGCAACAAGTTTTTTCAATTCATCAACTTTCTCAGCAGTCGTAAGATCATTAAATTTCTCCTCAAATGAAGATAGAGAAGGAAATGAAGCTGGCTGCAGGAAGTTAAGCAAGTTGTACATCTCACCAAGGTTGTTCTGCAGAGGGGTACCTGTCAACAGTACACGGTGTTGAAAGGAGAAGGTATTAAGCAAACTGAAAAGCTTACTTCCAGAATTCTTCAGTCGATGGCCCTCATCAACAACAAGAACTTCCCAAGGAACTCCTCGTAAATGGGAATAATCAGCAAGAACCATTTCATATGTAGTTAAAAGCACATTAAATTTATAGGCTTCAGTTTTCTTACTCAATCCACTTGGATCATTAGCATGCCATTCATACTGGCGAATTATGGCTCTAGCCTTGGCACAGCCATGATATTCAACAACATTCACATCCGGAGCCCACAGTGAAAATTCAGCAAGCCAATTAGGCATTGTAGAAAGTGGTACCAAGACCAAGCAAGGAAGTGAAACTTTGAATTCAAAATACAATGATGAAATAAAAGCACAAGCAGATACTGTTTTCCCAAGTCCCATCTCATCAGCAAGTATCACATTTTTGGACTTATACCAGCATTTGCGCAACCAGTTCAGTGCCTCAAGCTGATGAGGAAACAAAGAACCACCTTTCAAATTCTTAGGTTGCTCTATGAGATTGACAATATCATTTTGATGATCATTGTTTCTCCTAGTTGAATTTTCCTTTGATGAATCTCTTTCCAATGTGAGAGTTTCAAGCTTATTAAACAGTGTAATCAAATGAGAAGAATTTTGAAGCACTGGTTCATCTAAACTTTCCCAAGTGCATTCATCATAAGGCAGTCCACTCCACTTTACGAATGCTTCAGATGTTCCATATTTGGAAGTTTGAAGGGCTAGCACCCGCTGAGGCTGCTTCCAACGCTCCTCACAAATATTAATTATTGTCATCCCATACTTTGCCTTATAATTTTCAAGTTTTCTCTTTGCAAGAACTTTTAACTGGGATTCAGAAATCCAACTATTATGAATATGAGACTTTCCTACCCATTTAACTAAAAATTCATAGAAAACCTCCTCTCCATTTGGACCAGCACATTCAATTGCATTAGCATCCTGAGCTTTATCATCAACATTGCCACTCATCCCCTTCTCCACATTCATTTCTTTTTGTTCTGTTTCAGGAGAGACATGTCTTTCACAATTTGGAAGCTCGCTGTTATCCTTGCTTCTTAAAGCAACATTAATGCTCTCCTCTGTCTCCAGCTCGTCATTTGGTTTTTTCAACTGTTCAGCAGATACAGCAGAATCATCCTGATCTATGCCCTCCCTGGCACATGAACCTAAATCATCAGTGGCTTTAATTAATGAATCAACAGGATTTCCTTTCTTACTTTCTTTTGTTACTGATCTTCTGTATACATGAATTTTTTCCACTCTGTTAGTGTTTGTCAATATTGCTTCTTCATCAGAACTCTTGACGACATTTTGATGATCATCAACATGATTTTCAGTTGATTCCGCATCCAAATCATTAGCACAAGCAGAATTATCCTCTAGAAGCCTGGTCTGATTTTCTGATATGACCAGATCACCAGAAGGTGAGCCATCCTCAACGTTCAAAGACAAGTTATGGACGGAATTTGTATTCTCACCATGAATTCTACATCCTAGAACCCGATCGACCTGTGAGACGGATATTCAAGTAGAGTGAGTTATGTTGATCACAAGATAAATCATCAGACACAAGATCTTTTTAGATGGCTACCTGCAGAGACTCAACAACAGCACTATCTTCTTGCATCAAAGTTTCACCTGCGAGATTTTGTATTTTGTCAAGTTCATTTGATGTGTCTTTCATTACCCGAGAAAACTTCTGCATCCAGGAGAAAACAAATCATGCTTACAGTGTAATAAAAATGTAATAGAATCTCAACAATAGTAATACTAAACATATTTTAGACAGTATATTTAATATAAATCAAGGATGATATTGTAGAATTAATACATTCAAAAATAGCAGACTAAATACATTTTACCACATCAAGCTGCGGTGCCTATAAAACACACAGCTACTGACATCCTAAATCCAACCCAATGCAGCAAAACCTTGCATGCTTTGAGAAATACTTACGCCTCATTTTTTCTAATTTTGTGCAGTGCTTAATACACCTAAATTTTGCTCACAGAACAAATATCTAAACGCGTTAAAATTTCTCTCCTAATAAAGGACAGTATCTTTACACAAATCGTCTAATTCGGTAGTTGTTTATCATATCCTAGTATTTGGCATCAGTTACGTCACTGTCAGACTGCACCATTATTCCTTTTCTATTTGCCTTTTTTTACTCTTCCTAAATGAGCTTACAGAGGCCTAGGAGATTTGGACAATAAATAGAAATGAAATGTTGGCTAGAATTAGCAAATAAAATTAAATTTGAGAGTTAAATGTGTGTTATGTCTTGTAAGGACATTACAGTTACAAAATGCACACATTCTATAGCCCATCTGAGTAACCATAATTTAAGACTACAATAATTAGATCCTTTATCATTTAGACATTATAAATGTATCTGTAATTAATTTCCACGAGATTTATAAACTATAGAGTGCGACTAAACCACTATGATAATTTAAAATAGTAATGCTTTAACAACAGCACTATTTAATATAGCATACCATGGTCCAGAATTGAAGTCAACAGATATAAAAAAACAATGCCCAAACTCAATAGTTTGAGATAAAGTGGAACTTGAAATATAATATAAATCAGATCAAGTATGTTAAGATGGTAATAAATATATGAATATTTTGACTCCATAAATAAAAATGTCAATATAATTATGACAGGATTCAGCCACTGTCCATATTATTAAAATTATATCCAGATTAAAACTAAGAAGTAAATTGAAGTATTTATTGGGAATGCAATAACTACTTGTCCAAACGTAGCAAATTAAAGATAAAATGTTCTGATAGTTATTAAAAGTAAAAAATCCAACAAGATATTAGAGGAGGAACAAGTACCTCATCTTTCTGCTGGGCTTGAGAATTCTTGTTTCCAACATCCTCTTTAGGTACAGATGAGGAAATGCTATGGGTTATAGACTTCTGCTTCTTGTGTACTTTATTATTCCCAGACTTGGACTTTGTAGAAGAAGGATTGACAATTTTTTTGCCCTTTTCAGTCTTTTGTTTTTTTTGACTAGTATTATCATTAACCACTTTATTCTTCCTTTTTCTCACGTCCTCTCCACTAGCAGCAATAGCGAGAACAAGTGTTTTCCTTAAAGGAATCTTATTGCAAGATGAATCAGTCTTACCCTCCAGTTGTTCATTATTTGCTTCTAAATCAGTAACTTTAGAGCCCGATAGAACCTTGGCTGGTGAAGTTGACTTCCTGTCTACAGGGGAGTCTGTTGGGGACAAGCTTGATTTCTTTTCATCAGCATCCACACATGACGACGTTCCTTCCACAGTACTCCCAAGAGATGGGTCAACAGGTTTGTCGCTACAAGTTTCATCAACGGAGGAAGACAACAATTTCTTTCCAAAGAATTTGACTCCCACAGTTGAAATAGATTTCCCTTTGCTTGAGGACCTTTTCTTTGAAATAAGTTTACTTCCAAAAAGTCCAGATACTTTTTCAAGGTTAAGTGAGTTAACTTGACCTTTTGATTTTGCAGGGACAGTCTTTGTCCTTGCTCGTTTTGAAATTGGATCCAGGTGGTTTATGGGCTTTAGTTGATCCTTTCCTTCAAAGCAACTCGGACATTGCCACTTCCCATTAGGGATGCGCTTCAAGAGATAAAATCACAGATGGTTGAAAGAAATCAGAATAAAAATCCCAAGAATCAAGACTCTAGTTGAAATCATGAAACCAGATTTGAACATACCTTAAGAGGGGGATCAAGACATTGTAAATGATAGGTGCGAGGACAGCTATCACAGCACAATAAGTTACCACCCACATCACAGATCACGCATTCATAGTAATACTGGATCATAAGTTTCATTACATTAAGTTAGAGCAGCCAAGTGGAAATAATAAAAAAAATCCTAGACTAGAAGCATCCCAAAATATTCTTTATATATTAAGATATTATTACAGAAAAGAAGTATGAAAATTGGAGACTCAGGATAAGACACACAGCTAGAAAATAAAATAAAAGGATATTTTTGAGATGACAATGACATCCAAATCCAATCCCATTGCATATATCCCAAAGAAGTTTAAGTAGAAGAGATTTTGTGAGAATAACAGTACAACGACACAAAGGACAATACATTCTCTAAAAGGTAACAAGAAAGACTAGACAAACAAAATAACATCAGGAAAGCAAGCACACTGTGGCACTATGGGTCCATCTGCTGAAACTTCTCTTTGTGCTTTTAGGAGAAGACCAAAATGATGGAGCTGCTGTCGCATTCAGCAAAGGAATCACACTATCACGCTTGAACTGCACTGCCTCCTGCACCTCAAAGTAAATAGAAGATATTGTGTAGGCTGAACTTAAGTACATATGGGTAGAGGATTATCTGGAACAATGATTTTGGGCTAGTCTATGAAAGAACCAGCTGGAGAACATGCCTGGCACTCCCTTATACACCAGTGAGGCATGATTGGTCAGATTTCAGAAACTCACATGTGGTGACACATTAGAGGAACATAAACAGCAATCTTCCAGTAGTTAAGTAATTTGAGGCAAACAAACAATATAGTTGGATCATTCAGAGTGAAAAAAACACTCATGAGGTAGGGGTGCAGAAGTCAATTCATGAGGAATAATGGAAAGTAGTCAAACACTCATGAAATGAGATCAAAACAAGCTTAACCACTAATTAACTGAGGAAAAAAACTCCAAACAGCTGCATGGGAATAGTGTTGCACTATTCCACTCTTGGTTAGTATAATTGCCATCAAACAATGAGCTAAATTATTAGCTGATTTGCAACCTATGAGTAACACATTTACACCAACATCAAAGTTTTTGTTATAGACAAGCTAAATCTAACACTTCTTTTTTTAAATTACAAGAAGCGATAATATCATTGCGTATCCCCTTTGGACATCAGAATCTAGAAAGCCCCTCGACAGTGAAGTTGACACACCAAACATGAGAACTAGCAACAATTGTCTGACCCAAACAAGGAAAACACAAACAGCAAATGATACACTAGGAAATATTCAGAATCTCAAAATTAACACTCAAATAAGCCCAAGGATTACAGCCAATGTTTATTATAATAAAGCATTTTCTACTAAAAAGGAAAGTATATATAAAAGGTTAACACAATCCTATGGCATTCTACATTCTAAATTATAATAAAATCTAGCTCCCAAAAGGACAGCATAAATAGAAAACTAGCATAATACCATAATATCCTCAATTAAAATAAATAGCCTAAAATCATGTGTTGTAATATAACCTAAATTTAGCATTATACATAATGAGAAACCCACAATCAATTTCCTTCAAATATCTATATCTCCAGATTATTCTAGGTCATAAATCATTTTCATTTAAACTACATTGATAATACAAAATATTAGTCCTAATAAAGTCCCCAACACGGTTTTGAAAAAGGCTCTAGTCTTAATAAACGAGTTTTGTCTCCTTTTTTTCTTTAGTTCACTCAGATATTTGGGGTCCCTCTCATACTATTACCCTTTTAGTTTTAAATATTTTGTTACTTTTATTTATGATTATTCAAAATGTACTTGCATTTGGTTAACGAGAAGTCAGTGAAAAGAGTTTTCTATATTCCAAACGTTTTTTCATGAAATCAAAACACAATTTGATATATCCATACCTGCTTTTCCTTGTGACAATTCTAGTAGATATTTGTCTATCTAACCAATTTAAACAATTCATGAAATTCAATGGTATCCTTCATCAAACTTTGTGTCCTCATACTCCTTAATAAGACATCTAATTGACACTACTTGAACACTTCTTCACTATTCTTTGGAGGGATGTTGTCCTTATAGCATGTTATCTCCTTAATTGGCCGTCATCATCTGTCCTTAATGATCAAGTACCCCACTCTATCCTTATTTGCCTCTATACAATCTTCCTCCACATATTTTTGTTTCCACATGCTTTGTACATAACCTTACATCTGGTCGAGAAAACTTTCTCCTCAGTCATTTAAACATGTCTTCATGGGATCTCATTGCTCTAAAAAAAGGGTATTGATGTTTCTCTCTTGATCATCCTGATTTTCATAGGTATATTGTGTTTGTTGACGTCTCTTTCTTTGGATTTGTGCCATATTATACAACAACTCATTCTAATGATGACATATGTAGTCACCTTCCCACCACCGTCAATCTTCCTTCATTAGCACTAGATGACTATACCATAACTTGAGATGCTTCTCCTGCATTATTTCAAGTATATCAACATTGTCCATTGCCTATTGATGTTCCAATATGGATCCATCTTCGACAGATAATGATATAGTGGAGGTCATGCCTGATCCTCCCCTGAAGCCATCTCCCATACCGAATTTAATCCCATTTGAAATGATTTGCCTATTGCTATTTGAAAAGGTACACGTTCTACTTATAATCGTTCTTCCCACTATACAAAAACGTTAGTTCTCATAGGTTTTCCCCCATACATACCATACTTATTTGTCTCTATTCATGTTCCTAAGTCTCCAGGTGAGGCTTTATCTCACAAAGTGGCGATAAGCGATGATTGATGAGATGTGTGCCCTTCAAAAGTAATGGTACTTCGGAATCGGTTCCTCTTCCAATTGGCAAATCAATTGTTGGGTAACCATGGTTGTATACTCCTAAAGCAGGACCTGATGGTAACCTTGATCACCATAAAGTTCGACTGGTTGCTAAGGATACACAAAAATCTATGGCCAACATTGCACCGGCACTTTCTCTCCTGTTGCCAAAATAACATATATTTTACTTCTCTTTTCCGTTGCAGTTATTTACCACTAGACTCTATTTCAGCTTGACATCAAAATCCATTTCTACATGGTGACCTTGATGAAGAAGTCTATATGGATCAACCTTCTGGATTTATTACTCAAGGGAAGTCATCTAATTTGATATCTCAACTACGCAGGTCTCTATATGGCCTCAAGTGATGTTGATCATTTTTTGTTATATCATCATTCTCCCTAAGGATGTATCTATCTCATTGTATATGTGGACTTGTTATCATAGGTCGTGATAAGGAGGGTATCATACAACTAAAACAATATCTTGCTCAAAAGTTCCAGAAAAGTTCTGAGGTATATCCTTGATATAGAAGTGGCACAATCCAAGGATGGTGTGGTCATATCTCAAAGAAAACATGCTCTCAAACATTATAAAAGAAACAGGGATGATAAATGATAACCATGTAGACACACCAATGGATCCAAGTGGCAAACTTGTGCCTAACCTAGGAGAACCTTATTGTGATCCTGGGAAACATAGAAGGTTGGTTGGTAAGCTAAATAAAGTTTCATTTCCAACCGGATGTGTCATTGGTTTCATCCTAATTCATAATCGAGTTAATGACATCATTACAGGCCACATGCATTCCCAATCTGATATTCTAAATTTAGAAGGAATAATATTCTACTTTATTGTTTTAATTATGAGGTCATTGGATAAATACATGAACCTGGTAGTTAGGGTAGGAAATATGGGCAGCTAATTCTAAGGAGACAAATCCCTGCGATTATGGGATTGTTTCTAAATACATAAACCTAGCATTAATAGTGTGATATGGCTGTGATAAAGAATAAAATTACAAGAAGGATAAAATGTACAACTTCCTAAAATATGCAATGAGTACCAGTTTTAACAGATACAATGACCAGACCACCTAAAAGTACGGTTTCCAGTTAAAGCAGTCAGACCAGCCAGTCCAGTCCGAGTTTAATAGCATTGTCTACATAGATGTCAGGTATTTCTTACATCTATTGTTCTCTATTTTGTTCTTCTGCTCTCCTTTTCAACGATGTGTTTACTGACTGTTGCAATCATCCATTCTCATCAATAAAATTCCTATTCTATCTAAAAACAATAAAGACATTATTATTTCACACAAATTATAATAAGTTACATTGGCCACAAGCCATGATACACTTAATGACAATTCCAAAGACCATTTTACTCTTCATAAGTTAGGTTTCCAACATCCCCTCTTTTTATTTAAGAACTTAAGTAAGTTTGCCGCTTAATGTAATAAATTGATCTCAAAAAGGTAACTCACCCCATCATTTCCTTTCTTCTTAGATGAAATTTGATCGGTAGGTACTTCAGTCTTTAGCGCACGTTTAGCTGAAGCATTTCTAGAAGATTCAGATGTTAGTGAATTTTCTTCTTTACTATTGGATTGCTCTTTACCTGAGGACTGATCTAGTCCAAAAGGAAGCTTTCTCCGCTTACGCTTTAAAACCCAGTTCCTGTTAAGCATTTTAGGCGCTGATGATTTGTTTTCCTTCATGGTTTAAAGATGCATCCTGCGTAAGCAATCAGCACTTTGACCATCAGCATGTCATGAGAAAAATGAAAATTCAAAGCATTATAGCTTATAAAACAGCATTAAACATGTCTGTTCGTTAACAGAGTGCACAGAAAACAATTACAGAAAGTAGTACAAGCAATAACATGGAAATAAACAGAAAATAGTTTTGAGCAATAACTAAAAATTAAATTAGCCTGGTAATCAAGAGTGTTTATCATAATAATTGTAAGCAAAGTTCAACCATTAGCAAGAAAAAAAGATTTCAGATGTGTGCCCAGTTAGAGAAACATTCTTTTAATATATTCAAAGTATAAACCATCATTGTACTGCATTTAGATAAACAAAGAATTTATTAAGAAATAAAGGAGAGATATAAATGCAAGTGGATAACAAATCCTCAGAAGCTGAGAACTACACCAAGAGAGAAAGAAAAAGGCATGAGACTAAGAACATGAAACATGTAGCATAACATGCCTATCTCTCTAACGATCTTTCAAAGATGTCCCCTTAAAAAGAACATTGACATAACACCACAAATAACTACCATGCATTCTTGATCATGTAATATCACTCAACATGGGAAGCATGCAAAAAGGATTCAAGAGAGAATATGACACCACATTTCGTAATCACTCGGCAAGATTCAAAATATCAAGTTTTCATTTCAATATATTCTTCTTTTCCCAACTGCAATCACCAAAAACTGTCTCTGATTAAGTATCCATCACCTGGTTGAAAAAAGTTCGTCCTCTTTGAAAACCAAACCAGCATAAAAAAAAATTCCTCAAAAGGAAAGGTTTGATGATAGCTAAAGAGGAATCAGTCTAAAAAGTTAGTCTTGAGTTGAAGCTTCAGAACTCATGTTCAAGACATTAGCTAAACTAGATGGGCTTTGATTATAGTCAATGCAGTCTTATCCAAGGCTCACCAACAACACGAGAAATTATATGCAAACTTTGTTCATCTGAGATGTGACTTGTTCCAAGATCTAACAAATTTGGAAAATATAGCCTACTTAAATCTTGAGATAGGCCTTAGGTAAAACTTCGGGTAGTTGATGTGAATAACATGATTGCTCTGATAGAAAAGTGAATTCTAACCTGCCCCTTGCTAAGGCAACGAGTCCATTCAACGCAAAATTGATTGCCTCGGACAAAAAACTGTGAGCATATGGTAGGAAATCATGTTAACATCAGGTAGCAAGGTGTATCAAGGAATGTAGCATCTAAAAAGGCCAAGCAGCGGCACATGATGTAAAATGCCAAATCAAAGCAAAAGAGATATTTTGCATAAGAATGATAATTTACAGCATCACAAAACCAATCAAGCCTTTTACACTTAGGAATGAACATTTCAGGACCAAACAAATAAACTCTCTCTCCTATTCCCCAAGAAAAATATCAAACAAAAGCCATTCTTTTATCATTTATCACTCAGAAATGTTTGATACAGAACACTTATTCAAGGATAGACTAACATGAATAACAGCATTACCTTCTACTACAGAAAGTTAGAAACATGAAATCAATCCATACGCCAATCCTGTCACAAATGTTAGCATTAGGTAGTTCCCAATGGGCAACGACATCCAAGAACAAAACATGCCATTGCCCCTAAATTGTATAAAAAGACTGCACAACGATAAATTTCCTCAGACTCTATTGATTCGCAACTTAATTGATATCTACATTCATTCCTCAATCAAAACAAGATCAGATTATTCAATCAGCACAGACAGACTACTATCACGTAAAAACTATTAATCATGCTGAATCTGAAGATCATACACAATCTCCATCAAAAGTAAAACAAGCAGCAGCATACACAATGAACAAGAAGTCAGAGTATATCTCAGCACACCACAAACAAGAAACACAAGAAAATCCACCAATCCACAGCCAACAAACGGTGAAGCATTCCGCACATTCAACTGACACAAAAACCCTCAAGTCCCTTGGAGGAACAAGTGGAGTCAGAAAGCAGCAAAAAATCCAAGTAACAACCCTGCTCATTGAAGCAACAAAAATCTGCACGCGGGAACCCCAATCACAGGCCAAGTAGCTTGAAAATCAAGGAACTGAACAACACATGAAGAAAAGACCCAAGTGAAATTGAACAAGAACATGAGACAAAGACAAAACCCCAGAAGGCAAATTGGAGGCAAAAGCACAAATGAAGAGGAAAAAAGGGAAATTGAGAAGCATACCAGTGTGGGCTAGCGATCAAACAGCAGCAGGGGAAGGATTGCATGAGAAGGAAAAGGGAAAGTGGAGAATAGGGAGAGAGGGTATTAGGGCATGGATGCAAGGAGATGAGAGATACGAGGAGAGAGATAAAGAGAGAGAGAAAGAGGGCAGACAAATGAATAAATAGAGAGAGAAAAAGATATAGCTGTTGTTGTTGTTTGTTGATGTTGTCATGTAGAGAGAGAAAGACACACAAATACGGATTCGCCGGGGTCATAGGACGGGGTTACTCTCTGACATGGCAGGAGAGAGAGAAAGAGAGACTTCTTGTGCTCTCTTGCTCTTTGTTGAAACCCCAAACCACTCTTCCACTCCAACCCCGCCACGTGGCACCACCACAACCCTCTGCCTTTCTTCTTTCATTCTCCTTCTTCTCTCAAAACTCAACTTCTTCTCCTCATCACATCCCCATCTCTTGCTTCCCAATTCCCACTTTTCTCACACTTAATTTCCCTCAAATTACTCAACTTTTCTCTTCTTGTCCTATGAACTCAGGGACCCAGCCCTTCAAAGTTGGTTAAAATTTTCCAATTTCAAGAGAATTATCAGTAAAATAATTTTATCTTATATCAGATAAACAGAATTATTATTATTATTAGTAACAGTAAAAATCTCTCTCAATATTCAAATCTTAAATTAGAAACTACTTGTTAGTTGATCAAAAGTAACTGTTTTTCTGTTTGGTTTATTATGTGCCTTCAAAACTTTTCCTCATGAGTAGTTTGGGGTGTGTTCATTTATAATGTTATTTTATGAGGAAAATCTATTTAGAAGAGTCAATAAATACCTAAGCTAACCAGCATTCAACACTTGATTGATTTTCTGAATTCAACACAACTCCTTTGTGTTTGTGTTTTTCAACACTGTAACTGCTTTTTGACTGCTTAATGTAAATATCATTGTTACACAGGGCTGCTTTCACTAATTACAAAATATAATGATCTAATTAACACGGTATTTAACGTTTAATTTGATTACACAAACTACTCAACATGGTATTAGTAGAATTATTGCCAAAATAGTGCAATCATTTTTCAAAAGATATGAATCAATGTGAAAATATGGCATGTTTTAACTAAAAATAGGATTTAATCTATTTGGAATGTGTTAAATGCTACAAAGTTTACAAAATATATTAGAAATGTGTCCTTATAGATATATTTTCTTCCTAAAAATATAAATCTAATAATTGCCAAAATTAAATATTCCTTAAAGAATGAACAGTCATGAAAATAAAATTTTAAAAGTGGTAAAAAATTAGATTCATTGGTGTATTTCCTTTCTAAATAATTTATGACATAATAATAAATGAAATTAATGCATAATTAAATTTTTTTCATCTAATATTAATAACAAAACAAAAGACAACTAGGAAAAGGTAAAAAATAATAAAATCATTAATTATATATTTTTAATTTGTATTTAGTGTGTTATTTATGGTAAGGCCAAGAAAAAACAAAACGTTGTGGAACGCCATAGAATGCAAACAAAAATGGAAATATCTTTCATATCCTTTCAAAGTTCTATTCTTCTTCCATAAAGATTAATCTAATAATTCTCAAAATATTTGTTAAAGAACGAAATAATCTTGAATACTATAATACGAAGAACAACTAATAAAATTGATAGTTAACTAGTGGTATCCACGTAGATATGTGTTTTCTTATTATAGGATATAAAAAATTATTAAAATTAATTATTATAATAAACTAATTAAAAATATTATTAAAATTATAAAAATTTATACATAATAATAATTTTTTAAAACTTTATAATATTATAATTATAAAATAGAAAAAATTGTAAATTTTATTCAAAATAAAAAGGAAAATATAACAAAATATGTATAAAAATAGTTATAAAATATTTTAATTGTTATTTAAAATTTATGATTATATTTATCCTATTTTATTTTATTGGTGAAGTATATTTTTATTATTTAAAAAAATTGTTTATAAAGTAGTTTGAAAAACTTTTTTCAGTTTGATCTAAGATATTGTTATTATTATAATATTATTATTGTTGTTAGAAATGTCATTATGTAAAAATAACCGTTTTAATATCATTAAAACTTTTATGATCATTGTTAATATTTAAACACTGTCATTAATATTACATTGATTATTATTTATTATTATTATCTTACTATTATCCTTATTTTTATCATTATTTTTTAAATATAATGTTATTTTTTATTATATTCATTATCATTATTCTTATGATTATTTTATTTTTAATACCATTATCACAAAAATCATTATAAGTGGTAAAGATTATTTTGAGTGTAGAAGCACTGTAGTCTCCCTAAATTTTTAAGGAGTATGTCTTGCAGCAACTATTTTTTGTTTCTTTATTTTTATTCATAATTATTGTGGATTTAGATAGAAAAACAAAGTGAGAATAGCAAATGGTATCTTGTAATCATGATACTTTATCTTTTGTTTTCTCTGCATTACCACAATCAACCTAGTCTTAATGCTTGCATTTTTTTTTTCTTTTTATTTAATCATAAACCTTTATATATCAATCTCAATTGGGATAGTTAGGTTTTGTGTTAAGGGTATGTTCATTAAAAAATATCTAAGTTTTTTAATCTTTTGATAAGATTTTTCAAAAAAAAAATTAAATACGTTCTCAGTTTATTTATTTCCTAATTATTAATGATTTTTAGTCATTGAATGAACATAAAACAACACTTTAATTATTATCTTTTGTATTAAACTAACGTTTTATTTTTATAACTTCTGTATTTATGACTAAGTTTAAACATTAATATTAACTTTCATACATTAACTATTTCATTAATTGAATTTATTTATAATTTATTTTTTCTTTCTTAAAACTCTTGTTTTAATAATTTTTATATTCTTCTTTAAGAAAAATTGTATGACACATGTATATTCAAAAAGTTTATGAGACTTATCTGATTAAAGTATACTAACATGATATAAAATTTAAAATTTTAAGTTTTAAATAAGATCCAGTCTTTTAAAAAAAATTATCTTGAAAACGTCAATAATCAAAATAAGAAAAATTAAACATTAGTTAGAGCATAAGTTTTATGTAATTCTTTTATTAGAGTAAAAGTTTTAAGGAGGTTTTAAAGGTGATGTAACACAATAAAATAAAATAAAAAAACAAATTAAAATATCACATAATTACTCTTATAATAGTGATGATCTCGGAAAAAAATTAATAAATAAATAGTATCATAAAATGTTTAAAATCATCTGTAAAAAAAAATATTATGATATCTCTATTATATAGGTTATGCAAAGTCATAAGTTTAAAAAGACCTAGATATGATAAGACATTTCTATTATGTATGATGACATAACATAACATTTAAGACCTTGAGTATTAGATAAAATATCGAGTCATAAGAATAAAAAAAATATATTGTCTTAAAAACATATACAAGAGGAATAAAAATTTCATTAGAGTGTAAGTTTTATATGACCCTTATGTTGGAGTAATGGTTTTAATGAAGTCTTAAAATTAATGTTACACAATAGAACCAATAAAAGTAAATTAAAATCTTATATAATTATTCTTGCAATTTTGGTCCAATCATGATAGTGGTACCATAAAACACATTCAAAAACTTTCTTAAGATGAGTAAAGGAGACAACTAAAAATCAATGTAAATATAATAAATAATAACATTGAATACAAAATTTTATATTAGTTCATCCTATTATATTTATTTTTCTTAACAAATTGTTAAAGCTTCTATTAATCAATATAAAATAAACTATAAACAAAAATCACTTATGTCTTTCAGAGAACACAACATGTCTCAAAGTTAAATATATAAATATTATTAGGTTCTAGGTTAAACTTCCCTTAAGTTTAAGGACCGAGTTAAAAGATATTGATCATTGTAAAAATATATCATGTTTTAACTAAGTGTAGGACTTAATCTGGAAATGTTTTAAATGTTACAAAATTTACAAATATAGTAGATATATGTCCTGATATAAATATTTTCTTCCTAAAATGATAAATCTAATAATTGCAAAAATTAAATATTCCTTAGAGAATGAATAGTCATGAAACTAAAAATTTAAAAGTGGAAAAAAATTAAATTCACTCGTTTTATCATCTTTATTTCCTTTCTAAATAAATTATAATATTATTCATCGATAATAACAAATAAAATTAGTACATAACTAAATTTTCCATCTAATATTTACATTAATACAAAAGATAATTAGGGAAAAGGTAAAAAAATAAATAAAATCATTAAATTGTATATTTTTCAATTTGTATTTAGGATGTTAATTATGGTAAGGAAAAAATAAAAAATAAAAACATTGTGAATTTGTGGAACGTGATATAATGCAAACAAAAGTAGAAATATATTTCATTTCTTTCCAAAGTTCTATTCTTCTCCTAACAAAATTAATCTAATAATTCTTAAAATATTTGTTAAAGAACAAAATAATCTTGAATACTATTTTCTAGCGGTTGAGGTTTTTTATTGTTTTTGACTAGTCTAAATCTGAGTTATTTCTTTTTATTAATTTTGTAGTTATAATTTCTCTTTCAATATATTCAAGGCCAGAATTCTAGTATATTATTATTTTATTCTAGTCCCTGAATATTAGCTTATATGTATAATTTCGTGATTTGGTTAAATATTTTGGATTTATTGTCACAGATATCGAATTAATGGTGCATGATTTTGAGATTTGATCAAATAATTCGGATTTATCACTAGGATATTGAATTAATTACACCTGCTTTAAGAGAGATGAGGGGTTAATCATTAGTGATTTTATTTTCGCCCATTTTACAGAGGTATTTGGCGCGGATTATAGGGCTAAAAAATTACGAACCACTTCACTTTGCTATATGCACCCCTCTTCAGGCCCAATTCGCATCCCCTCCAGGCCTAGGAGGGCACACAAGCACCCAACCTCAAGTCGATAGGCGCGGTGGCTTGTTAAGCCCATACTGTGTGGGTTATTGACGTCATTTAAAATGTGGCATCTCCTTTACACGTGGTCTGATCTTAGTGGTTTTTTAAAAGCATTTTGGATATGTCATTCGGCAGATGATTCTTTCGGCGTTCGATTGAAGGTTACACCCTTTCGGATTTTGGTTTAGGTTGATTCGTGGACTCAGCTCTCTGTAGCCGGTTAAGGTTTATACCCTTTGATTTATATTTTGGTAATAAATTAACACACTTTTAGAAGTCAAATTTATAGGCTCACTTTTCGACATTGTCTTTCAACTTTGTATCGTTGAGCCTCTTGACTTCCACATCATTAAACCTTTCGGGTTTGACTTTCTTCTTCCACATCATTAATCCTTTTGACTTTGACTTTGCGATTTTCATCAACAGACACCATTTAGTCATGTATTTATGATTCATTAACATGTGTCTCTACGCCTTTTGCATCACCAGATCGACCTCCTTGAATTGTTAGGAAAGACCTTACTCTTGTGTTTCATATGTAGTTGTTGCTTCAATGCCTCACTTTCGATCTAGACACATTCTCTTACCTTCTCCAGTAAGTCAAGATCTGCTCGCCCAATCTCATTTAACACTCTTGGTGAAAAGTTGATCACTCGGTACGTTGGTTCTACTGTCTCTATTAGAATCAAGGCATATGTTCCATACACCAAACTGAATGGATTTTTCGTTGTGGTAGACTGCGGCGTGGTGTGATAAGAGAGCAATACCTGGGAGACTTCACTAAACCAACCTTTCTTGGTTGCATGTAACCTCCCTTTTATACCTCGTAAGATAACTCGGTTGGTTGCTTCCCCTTGACTGTTAGTTTGTGGATATTCAACAGATGAAAACACTTGCTTAATCTTCAACTCTTGACATATCTCTCTCAACTGCTTACTCGCAAACTGTGTTCCGTTGTTATATATTAGCACTCTCAGCACACCAAAACGACAAACAATATTTTTCCACACAAAATGTTGGACCTTTGCTGCCGAAATGACGACTACATGTTCTGCTTCTATCCATCTGGTAAAGTATTCCATTGCTACTATCAAAATTTCAATTGCCTCTTGGCTAATGGGAATGGACCGAAAATATCTATTCTCCAAGTGTAGAAAGGTCACGGGCTAATGATCGAGTGCAACTCTTCCCTAGGAACATGTATCCAATCCCCATATCTTTCACATTGGTCACAAACGCGAGTATACCTTTAGCAATCTTCTTTAATAATCGGCCAATAGTATCCGTCTCATATCATCTTAAGGGATAATGCTCAGTCGTCGATGTGACTCCCCGAGACGTCTTCTTGCAATTCGGCCATGATCTTGTTTGCTTGCTATGGGGTTACATATTTGAGCAATGGATATGTGTACCCGTGTCTAAATAGATATTCGTTAATCAGTAGATACCGGTCAACATTTTGCTTGACCTCTTAGGATTCTCTCGCATCCTAGGTAAAATTCCCTTCATGACGTAATCCACGTAGGGTGTCATCCACGTGCTTCCATTTGACTTCTGTAATACCAAAACTTCTCCTTCCTCTATCACCGATGTCGAGACCTGAGAGGTCTTCAAGGATTCCTAAATGACTATTCTAATATCTCCTTTCACTGAGCTAGCCAGTTTTCATATTAGCATCAAATTGTTGAAGAAATAGCTACGAGAACGTGTCAAACGACTCAATAGTGGCATATGAGATTCCACTAAACCACTGAAGTGTTGTTCCATGAAGTTACCCATGAACATTTTACATCGAACTGCATTAGATCCCCCCGCAATGAGCATTTGCGCCTTGAAAGTTTTAAGATGGTCTTTCGGGTCACCTATTCCCAAGTAAGGAGCCATTTTTGGCACCGTGTAGTGAGGGGTTACTTTCTCCTCCATGATCGCTTGGGTGAAAGACTAGGGATTCATGGTACTCGGAATACCTTAGCTACTGCATTTAGCTCTTTCTCTCGTAGATAACACACGCTGTAATTCTTCATTTGCCTTCTATAGTTCCTCATGCGCTCTTAAAGTTTCTTTCATTTGATGACATGCCTCATCTACCTCTTCTCTCAATCATTCATGTTCAACATGAGCTTCTGCCGTCCCGACTCTCAATTCTTCTGCCTATTTTCTAAATTCTTTGTTGCTTTGTTGTATCTCGTTCATCATTTCCATTATCTGCTGGAGATTAGGTGCATCATCATCTCCTCAATGAGGTGTTGTTTGTCTCTGGTTTCTCATCCTTCCTAGGAATCAAGTTTCCAAGAAGCTTTTTAGTGTATAATTTTTTCGATGTGGAGGTAGGAAAGTTTTACCTAGCCCCACGATGGACGTCAATTTGTTCTAGCTGTTGAGATTTTTAATCGCTCTTGACTAGTCGAAATTTGAGTTATTTTTTCTTTTTACCAATCTTGTATTTATAATTTCTCTTCCAACGTATTCCATACCAAAATTCCGTGATTTAGTTAAATATTTTGGATTCACTATGATATATCAAATTAATGATACATAACTCTGAGTTTTGATTAAATATTTTGAATTTACTACTAAGACATTGAATTAATTACACCTGTTTTAAGATATGTGAAGGGTTAATCATTAATATTTAATTTTCACTCATATTTTACAAAAGTATCTAATATGGATTATGTAACCCAAAAAATATTAACCACTTCGTTTTGTTGTGGGCACTTCCTCTAAGCTTAATTCGCACTTCCTCTGGTCCGAGGAGGTGACAACTATAATATCAACAAATAATAAAATTGATAGTTGACTAGTGGAGTTTGCGTATATATGTGTTTTATGATTATACAATATAAAAATATAATCAAATTAATTACTATAATAAAAATAATTAAAAAATATTATTAAAATTGAAAAGTTATACATAAAAAATAATTTTTAAAACTTTCTAATATTATAATTATAAAATAGGAAACTGTGTAAGTTTTCATCAAAATAAAAAGAAAATGTAACAAAATATGTATAAAATATAACTATAAAATATTTTAATTGTTACTTAAAAGTTATCATTAATAGTTATAAAATAAAAATATTTTCAATTTTATGGATAATTTTCTTAGATAATGGAAATTAGAAAGTTGGTGGATGAATATAAAAATACAAAGGATAAAAGAGATAGAAAAAGTGTGCACCAATAAATGGTTATAAGATTTAATTCCGTTATCAGTGGTTATAAATTATTTTTTTATTGAATTTTTGTGATGTAAAAGTAAATAAAAAAGAAGGTAACAATTAAATAGCAACACGTTAAATAGTCTCTTCATGTTTTTGTTCCATGTTTTTTAAATGAGGTCAAAGGAAACAAAAATCGTTACTAAATTGCATGTAGAATTCACAGCCTATTTTTACAATATGTTAAATCCTAAAAAAAAATTTCACCTTTCTCTTAAATTATTTAAAACTGCATTTGTTTGTTATATATGGTTATCCTGTTTTATTTTATCGGTGAAGTATATTTTTGTTATCTTAAAAAATTTGTTTAGAAAGTAGTTTGAAAAACTACTTAATTTTTTTTTTATTTTTATTATTATTATTATTATTATTATTATTATTATTATTATTATTATTATTATTATTATTATTATTATTATTATTATTATTATTATTATTATTATTATTATTATTATTATTATTATTATTACTATTTTGAAGTAGTAACGTTATCCTTACGATTTGTAGTAATGTTATTCTTTTGAAGAATCCAAACGTGTCCCATCGCAGAATCCCGTTTTCCTCTCTCTCGAGCCTTGCGTTTATTTTCTTCCATTCAAACTTCAAATACTATGCTCCAACTTTATTACATCCATGCATCACTCATATCTTATCACATGTTTACTTTATTTTTTATTTTATTTTTTTAAAACTCGTTTAAAAACGTGATGCAGAGTACTCAAATTCACATAAACATATAAACTTACAAGTTAAGAAAACTAATTTTTATTTAATACATGTAGTGTTATATAGAAATTTGACGTTGGATGGTCCCCATGTCCCAATAGATATAGTTATAGTTATGTTATAGGGTTGGTCCAAAATCCAAATGACCTTGCATGTAACTCAAATGATGGTACATGAGAATATATATATATATATATATATATTATAGCAAAATTATTGTTACACACTATTTTTTAGAGTAAATGAATAAACAAATGAATAAATAATATGATAATATATGATGTGATGTAATTAAAGGGAAAAAAGTGAAAGAAAAATAAGAATATTATTGAAAGTGTACGATAGTTGGCCTCTCAGCCGATAACTTGTCATCATGTCTCAACCAAGGTAACACAAAACTTTACTCACAATGTCTTTTCTCTTTTTTTGCCTTTTCCTTTTTTATTTTTCAATCAAAAAATACTCAAAATAAACTTTTTCTGATGTCTTCCTTACGTTATGATTCACGATAGAAGAAGAAGAAAATAAAATATTCTTTTTCTCTTTTTATTTATGTTTAAGTTTGTGTACACAAAGTTATGAATTGGTATATATATATATATATATATATTTTGAATATAACAAATCACATCTCATATTGGAAGAAATTAATAACTCTCAAGTTTAAGAGTGTGTTATATAAATTATATCAATTGAATGATTTATTTCTTTAAATATGAATGAATTAATTATAATTTAACCATTTTTAGGTTTATTTACTTTAAATTAAAATAAACTTAATTAGTGGATTAACTAATCATTTTTAACTTCTAGTTGATAGTATATTTTAGAATTTGGAATTTCGATTTTTCTTCTACTTTTGTCTTTCTTTCAGTTTTATATTCTTACGATTTTATTTAGAGTTGCCAAATGTCTTAATCTAGTAACGTAATTTCTTTTACCATTCGAATAGGAAAAAAAAAAATCTACCTTAGATACAGGATATTTATCACTGACCTTATGACTTTAGATTTTTGTAGTACATTATGTCCTTAAAACTTTCCATTTGAGTTTATCAATAGCCTAATTTTTTTTGTTATAAGTCGTGTCATTCAAGACAAGTAGATATTTCCTTAGGCAAAAAGTGATGAACAAAGACATTAATGAGATGTGAAAAAGTAGTAATTATAAAATGAGTCATTAACGTAAATAATTATAATTAAAGTAAAAAATAGTAAATAATGACGATAATGGTTTTAATAAAAAAATAATGGAGTAAAAATATTTTTTAATTTGTATACAAATATTTTCATATAGTTTATTTGTTTCATTCTCTTTCAACCAATATATTCAAAAACAGTTTTTTTTTTCTTTCAGATTTTTCTTTTAAAATTATTTATATTATATATACAGCACACATGCTGTTATATTTTCCAACCAAAACTAAAATTTATATCTCTGATGTGCCTATCAAAGATATTACATGTAGCTCATGAATTTCTACTACTTATGGAGTAACATGTTCATGATTACCAATGCTTCTTGGCGCCAAACATGCAATGTGTTTTGGACTAGAAGGTTGAATTAAGGTTAAGACCAGACATGCTTACTTTTGCCAGAGAAAGATATTCTTGTCAAGCATTTGCATTTTTTTCATATCCAAACACGTTGAATCTTGCTTGATTACAACTAGAACTGTTATTGTGCTGTTCAATGTAGTTAGTGTATTGATATATTCTTTCTCTTATGATGATACTAATCAGGAGCACTTTCTAGGTTAGAAATTTTCATTTAATGATCCATCGGTAGCAAAGAGATTGCTTTCGGTAACATTTTTCACAGTGAAGAAAAGCTATATCTATGTTATGTAATGTATTATCTATCCATGCACAGAATTTGATGGCTTATGCTGCTTGGTAGGGTTGCTTATATTGTTAAATCTCATGTGTTTGATGTTTTTCTTTTTTTGTTGATATGACTATTTTAGATAGGTTATATCTAACAAATTGCTAGAACTACATAGATGAAGTAATCATGATTTCAGAGCAGGAATTCAAATTACATAAGTTAGCATTAAAACTAATATGTATAAATGTATAAGTTGCGTCTTCTTTTGTATATATCTATATGTTGTTGCCCTTTATATTGTGTATTAGGTTTGATTGTTTATTGTCAGGTATACGTTCTTTATTTGTATTTTGGTGGTGTTATTCGTATATTGTACCTTTCTGTGTTTAGTCTGATATTATTATTGAATTAGGTGATTAGGTTTCTGTATCTTTTGGTGTCAGACTTGTTTCATTGTATAAGGGTTGTAACATCCTTAAACTATTCATTCCAATTTTATTTATTTTTAGCTGTTAAAAAAAATACATATATTTCATAGGTATGGATGATTGTTTATTGACATGAGCCTGAAATGATTGTTTGATCTTTACCATCATTCTTGCTTTAAAATTGAAGTTAAAGCACAGGGTATTGCTGGGTTTGTGCTTTATTCACGCCTCAAGTCCAAAGGATTTTTGTGTGAAGAAGTGGTGTTTGAGATGTGACAAAAGCAATTCCTAAGCTCACGCCTAATAGCTTAAACTTTTGGTTTGATTGCATCTTTGCATTTCCCTCTTTTTACTTCTCCCTTCCTTTATTTCCTTTTCCTTCTCTCATTATTTCTTTTGTCATTATTTCTTAGGCTTCTTCACTGTGCTTCTCTTTTTTACTTTCTCAACATTTATACAAGGGCAGGTTGAGCATTTATTGAACCTACATTAGTTTAATACCATTTAAAGTGAAAATCTTCCGTTAATTGTATACTATTGACTTGTGAAGATTCTTAACAATTTTAATATGGTTTTCATGGTTGTAAATTTCAATTATGTCCTACAGCTAAAGTTCCTCTAGTTTGAAGCTAGCGTCACAATTTGATGTAAGAAATGTGCTCCAGCTAAGGTCATACACTTGTTACAATCCAACTTATTCTTCATTTAAGATTGATTAGAATAAAATGATTAGTTTTCTATTAAACTAAAAGTGAAAAAAAAACTTTGATTAGAACGAAACAGAGTGAAAATAAATAAATAAATAAATAAATAAATATATTTAATTGGAAAGAAAATAAAAAGCGAAAAACACTTTTTAGGTGAGGTTTATTCAAACCGGATTAATTACTAAGTTTGGTAACTGCCAAACAAGTTTTGACTTCTTGTAATTACTCACATATTTGTCCAAAATTGAAGGTAACACGTTTTGAATTTATGGCTGATGGTCCTGCCATAAGCAAGACCAATCTTTTGGACCTTACAGACATATCAGAATTCACTAAATTTAGGGCCCAATCATGGCTGCTAACTATATTACAAAAAAAAATTGTCCTTTGTTAGTGATGTCCCAACTCTGTTTTGTGTATCACAAATTTAGCTTTGATACAAAAGAAAAATTGGATAGGGACTCTACCCCTTAATATATATATCTCTACTTATCAAAATAATCTAGACCTACAAATATAGCTTTAATATTACCTTCATCAATGAATATAAATTTGTCCATAAAATTAAGGTTATCATTTTTAATAAAGGAGATTTATTTTTAACCAGTAATTATATATACAAGGTCTGAACCAAGACCCCACAAATGTAAGTATGAAACCCTAATCATGATGAGAAAACAGTGTAGGGTAGGGTGACACTGGAATCATCTATGTTGTATCTACTAAATAAGGGTATGGAGCTTCACTAACTCACCTGCAAAAGCATGTCTTCCCATTCCTCCATCAGATCCTCTCCATTCAAATTTATTATGAGACTTTGCACTAAATTTATCCATAACTTTCAAGCATTTATTTATAGAAAAAATCACATCATTTTAATGGTTAAAATTAAAACTTCATGTGATGAATAGGAGAAAATTTGAACCCATGAAATAAAGATTCTTTCTATTGCGTAGACTACAATCCAACTTGGTTTTCTAGCTAATATTCCTATAGGCAAGAAGAGGATATTTGAAGGGGAAAGAACACTAAACCCCACCATTGAAAAGGAATATTGAACTACTTGACCTTGGTGATTAACTAGGTATACTAGTTATTGAAGTTCCTATTTTCATTTCACTACTTGACCTTCTTGATGTATATATACAATCATTAGTTGTTGCTATCACAAAAATTTACGAGGGATCATTTTCCTCAGTCAACGCTTTTTTGTTAAGTGTTGGTTGTGGCAACCACTAAATTATTGGTATAAAAAATTTGGCTATGAAGAGAGAAAGAGAAATGGATTGGACTGATTGCATTTTGCAACTCATTTTGGAGACACAGCATTAGTAGAGGGAGTTAAAATTGGTGCCTTAAAGGGTTCAATCTCTGTAATCAAGAATAAAATCAACGGTTAAAAGGAGAAAAGAATGATACAAATATGTTAAACAATTTGGCTACTCTAAGTAAAAAAATCATATTATAATTAAAAGTAATGGTGCTGTTTTTTTTTATATTTAATGTAGTGTTATCGAAATTCTAAAAAGGGACACCCTGGCAAAGAGTGGCCAAGTTGGGGGATGCTTTGTCCGAAGATAAGCCTTTGTATATATCGTAAAGTGAAAAAAAAAAAAAAACATTATCCAAGGCATAGTATAGTGTGTGATGTTTGAGTTTTATGATTGAAGAATGCACATAAAAGATAGTGATGGAAGAACCAGAACAATGGAATTGATGGACGTATAATGCGTATAAACTATGAAGAACCTATTCATTAATATTGCAACCAGTGAAGAAGCTAGCTAGTCTCGTCGATGTCATCAAAGAATATTGTTTCTTTGTTTCTTTATTCTCTAAGTTAATCATTTTCCTTCAGTTGCAATAGTAAGAATGGATTGTCAATTTGATAAGGATAATTTAATTTAAATTCAACACATACATTAAAACTTTGGGATATTTTGCTATTAAATTATTATTTAGTATAAAAAAATTGTAATAAAAAAAATTCTTTATTGTTTCTATACTTCTATAATGGTTAATCAATATGTTTTTGTATGTCATTACTTTTGAAAAAGAAACATGGAGAATCGAAGGGTAGATAATAAAATCGTGGTTATTTCTAGGCTTTAATGTTTTTATTGGTTATGTTGAAGTGAGTTGTAATATCCATTAACTTTAGAGTTATATTTTTAAGGTTAAAGAATCTATGAGTTCAAACTAAATTTTTTATGCAACCTTTCAAATAACGCATTATCTCGAAAAGTCCTTAGAGCTTTATCCCCTTCACTTGATTAAGATTGACAGAAGAGATATAGTGGCTATTTAGTTGATTAATACATTAATTAATTTTCGTTCATCGAGTTGTTTACATTGGATAATTAATGAATTTTTTTATGTGTAAATGTATTGTTATTGTTTTTGAAGTTGGTGACAAAGATAAATATATGATACAATAACTATTTATATGAGATATATATGTTTTGAAGTTCATAAGTCCAATTATAAAAGTTTAAACTAAAATAAAAATAATAATTAATCAGCATAAGTTTTGTAGTAACTTTTTCTCAATTTTGAAAACTCATAAAAAGTGGTAAAAAATTCTAAATCCATCAAATCGTAGGTTCATTTTTAATTCCTAAAAAAAATTTATAATCCAACACTACTAGAATTAACCAAAAATAATATTTATAAGAAAATTTACGATGAAAATAATAAATAAAGGTCAGATAAGTTAAAAATAAAAAATTAAGATAAATATATATATATATATATATATATATATATAATGAACTCAATTTATTAATAATAAAAAAATAAATTAAAAAATAGAAATAAAACATATAGAAAATGCAATCAACGTACTATATAACTATAAATGTGCATGTCACTAATAAACTCAAAAACAACTATATTTTGTATTATTCTCACTCAAGTTAATAGAAGATTTAGTTTGTAATCAAGTATGACACTTTTATAATTACCACCACCTACCTATATTGCAAAGTTACTTATCATGTAAATTTTCTTTTCACATAACAAAGATTTTAACCTATAAGTCAATTTTTTTTTTTTTATAAAAGCAAAGTTTTTCAAACCCTCCATATATAACTCAAAGTTTGTATATTTTACAACACCCATTTGATATTTAATATTTTTACTCTCGACAACTCATGTGAAAAGGTTTATGGTCTTTTTTTTCTCAATATTACAATGATTCTTTTTAATTTCATTCCACTATTTTAAATATTCTTAATTTGGTTTTATTTTTAAGAGAAAAAACGAGTTAATATAGTTCTTCCCATCAAATTAATCATATTATAAATAATGACAAGTATATGAATAATGAATGACACGTCACGAGTTAAAAATAAAAAAAATGTATATATACATATATATATATATATATATATATATATATATATATATATATATATATA
>Ga0209489_100190_pt1 | contig 98135 bp, 67 predicted proteins | sample SiratrowhiteBW_FD_187527 | JGI IMG/M metagenome (GOLD analysis project Ga0209489, IMG submission 187527) | Root nodule microbial communities of legume samples collected from California, USA - Siratro white BW (SPAdes) (version 2) | ecosystem: Host-associated > Plants > Roots > Nodule | place... | reverse complement strand
TAGAACATTTTTTTTGTCTACGGTTTGTAGAAGCCGTAAGAAGTAAAAGGGATGGTGGAGGGTATAATGGGATATGAAATATTTTAAAAAGGGTTAAATGGTAAATTTGCCTAGAGTATGGAGGTGTAGGAAGATGATATGGAGGTGCAGGAAGAAGCAGTCCAACAATGGAGTGTGGACAAGCCTAAAAGGTAGATGTTTCATGCTTGCCTCCTACCACTAGACCACCTATCTCTACCACCTCAAAATAAAAACTTAAGAATAACAAAGGAAAAAAATAAAACCATTATGGTCCACATTTTGAGTAGTTTGTATGAACTCATTTTGATCTAGTTACCACCATTTTATATACTATAAAATACAATGGAAGGTATATATGGTGTAATAGGATTCAGCAAGATACTCCAACTTCTCAATCCACAAGAATTTTTTCCTCCCCAAACCAAAATATGGCTACCTACACCATTATTTTTCAAGGGCATTACAAGTTTTCATCAGAACTGCTACTCTCAAATCACTGTCATTCTGCCAGCACTGGAACGTCAGATACATGTGTAACATCCTAACGGAGCTTGTAGGACAAATATTTGTAAGGATTAAGGTAGCACAGACATGGAAAACATCACGTAGACAAGGGAAATCGTGAAGTCTTCCATTATTAGAAGTTTGGCAAACGTTAACAATACAGTTTTTAATATATCTTGTTCTATTAATTACAACTTATTAGAAATTATAAACTTTTGTGGACCGAAAACGTTATTTGTTGAACTTTTTTGCGATGCCTTAGTTTTTAATAAATTTTGACTAGTAGTATAAAGTGTGTTAGAAGTCTGTTCGAGAGTAATCTATCAGCACTTTTAGGAAAAATTTAATTTTCAGGCCTCAGGTTATGGCAGATTGGTCAGACCCTTTACTTAATTATTTTGGGTGCAGAGGAATCCTCATATTCCAATTCCAGTGAAGGTGTGAGTGAAGGCGAATAGAAATATCGCACACATCATCATAGAGGTCATGACTGTGCCATGTGAGCTACCCAATTATCATTTTTTTGGTGACATTCTGAACCTACTGTTTCACTATACGTGCCAAATTCAACTAGGACAAAAGCATATTACTAGTGGAACTGCCCTATGGGCACCAATCATCAATTTAGAAAAGACAGAAAGTAAAGAACATGATGTTAAGACTCAACAGATAAGCATGTAACATACATTCTGAACCGTTTCATTATGTAACAAAGTCCAACTTGGGAGAAAAAAATTCACAGGGCACCCATTTAGAAACAAGGAGCATGATTTTAACAAAGATAACTCCCCATTTAGTGAGGTTTAGTAATGAGAGCAAAACTCAAAGGGGTCATATTGAAGATTGATGAAAAACCATATAATAATGCTCTTATATTAGTGATCAGTATTGAGCACAACAGTTTCAAAAATTTGCTCCTTGGAATGTAAACAAGACAATATGATTCTAATCAAGAATCAAATGTGGTCTGTGGACCAAACAAAATATTTTCATCTGGCGTGAATGTCTCTGACAGAAACGTATTCTGGCAATCTGCATCCAGTTTAAAAAGCAGAAGAAATAGTAAACACAGAAAGTGAGTGGCAGGTTATGCACAAAAATCAAAATTTGGTCACTGAATAAAATGGTAATATGCAATACCTATGTGACGCTAGTTAAATTTTGACTCGAAGAAATTCTCAATGAGGTGAAGCCGTTTAGACATTTTATTCTATTACTCAAAGATGCTATTGATATGGCCAGGTGATTCCCAACAGTTTAGGTTGAATAAGGATACGTTTAGGTAATATTTTAATAAACACTCTTAGTATAAGTAAAAAGGAGAAAACTGAAACACCATAACTTAAAATTAACTTTTGCATAAACTATTCCACACAAATTTTATCTTAGCAACTTCCTTTCAAATTTGATTTTTAATTTTGAGTAAAATTTTATTTGTTTCCTGTAAGTAAAATTCCAAACATACTAAATATGTCTTCGAATTTTTTTTCATATTTTTTCATTGCTCTAAGATAAAAACATTTTGCATCCCTTGTTAGTAATGAGATAACCACACAGTTAATGTAAATGATTATGTATAGTTATAATTATTACAATTAAAAGTAAGTATGGTATGTATAATTAATACTATCTTCGTATTGAGTATTAGAGTGTACTAATTGCATAATGGAAATATAGTAAGTAATTATCCTTTCTCAGATGACCATCCAATATATGACAATAATCGTTATTAATAACTAATTTAGAAAATTAAATATTTCTTTTTAATTGGGTTTATGCTGATGAAATTAAATTATATATAAACAATTAAAATTTTCCTTGAGATTTTATCAATTCTTAGAATATGGAATATGTTAGAAATGATATGGTATATTATTAAAAGAATTAGACTTAATTAACCTCTCTCTTATACAGTATATAATCACTCAGCTTACTAGAATGAGGGTAACTTTTTCTATTAATACAATTTCTTGAATACTTAATGAGTGACAACAAGTGTTTAAGACAAATAATGAGTAGAGTTCCAATTCTAGATATAAGTTTAATTAGGTATTTTAATTCTAGATTACAAAAGATATTTTTAAATATCCAATAAATCAAATATCAAGTTATGAATTATCAAAACACAACAAGTATTAAACATGAAAACAATACTAATATTGAATGAAGATACATATATAAATATAAACAATATCAATTACATGAGAATTTAATTTAGTTACATCTATCCACAACAAAATAGGTTTAATCGTCAATCATCATGAAGAGACAAAAAGAAAATATAAATAATTATGAAGAGACAAAAAAAATATAAATAATGAAAGAAAATGGATAAACAAAGAAAAGAAAAAAGAAAAAAAAAAAAAAAAAAAAAAAAAAAAAAGAAAAAAAAAAAAAAAAAAAAAAAAAAAAAAAAAAAAAACTCCAAAAAAATCCTAACAAAGCTCCAAACGTCTTCAAAGTGGTGCTTTTCTTCAAAAACCCCAACAACCCCTTTCTCGTAAAGACAATGAAATAAATAATAGTTAAGGATATTGTGTTAACAAAAGTGTTGTCCAATATCACATATTGTTGTATCTCTTAAACTAACTCTTTGTCCAACTAGTGTTTGATATGCTTCATCATGTACTCTTCTTGTAATTAGATAAGAGTAACCAATATCCAATATAATTAAAAAAATAAGAAAAAAAACTAAAAAAGAATTGATTTTGTTAATATAAGATGATTAAATATTATGATCAAATTAACATTATCATTTCTATATACATCATTGTGTTAATAATACAATTGTAAAAAAAATATATTTAAATTTTAGAGAAACATAAAAGTGATAAATAGTTAGGTCATCGTAATGTTTTATAATTTATTTTGATTATGACATACCTGAGCAAATAGTTGAAGAGCACCTGCTACTATTAACAAAATCTACTTGCTAAATTTACGAGTTATTTGAAGTATGCTAATTTTTAGCTTGATTGTTTACAAAATTCACTTGGAGCAAAACAATGTAGTTTACTAAAATAAACTAAGTTGCTTAAAAGTAAAAAATTGTATTCCCTTAAACGTTCAAAGATAAATTTCACAACCATATGGCCAACATGCCTTTTTGAAAGAAGCCTCCACGACCTTAAAATGATGGTCTTTGAATTAGATTCTTTTGTATTATGTATTATGTATTTATCCTTATTTATCTTGGATGAAAATATCATGTCATAGAGTAGTGAGAATGGTTTTTAAGATGTGCACATTCAGATATTTTTTTAAATGCTTTCATTCCAGGCTTTTGGAAAATCTTGTATCTTATACCGTATTCAATATCAACATGCGACATATATAAGAAAGCTTCTAATAACAAGTTTGAATAGTATGTAGATGAGTGTGATGATTATACACCCAAAAAGTATATTCCATATACAAGAACTTGTGCACATAAAATGACAATCTGGGCTGGAAAATGGATATCTCGGATGATGGCCTATGAAAAAGTGTACAGTATGCATTTGGGGTGTGAGGTGAAATATGGAAATAGGAATGAGAATTGGTGGGTGGTATAGGTAGAGAGAGTAGAGATAGAGAGTGGATAGTGGAGTAGAGGTAGTGGTCTTGTCACCATGATTGCAACTATGTTTTCTTTTCTTTTCAAGAGTTTGAGTGAAGCACTCCTCATGCACAGGCTCTTGTTGGGGCCTTTCTTTTGTTTATGATATGATTTTGATGTTCACTCACCCACTCAACCTCAATCTTAAAAACTCACAATGAATCACTCAATCAATCACTCAAATCAATCACTCTTCCTCTTTCCTTCCTTCACACCCTCATCTTCGCCTATTTTAAGCTCCACAAACTTAATATTTTATTATATTATGTACCACCAAATGCAAAACCACTTCTCCTTCTTATTTTAAGTATTTTTTTTAAAGTCTATTTGCTTACCACTGACGTATGTGTGGCCTATGTTACTTCCAGATGAATTTTATTTGTAAAATTATTTTTCTCCAGGTTTGTGAAAGCTTGCCCATAAACAAATTCTCTGTAAACTTAAAATAGCAATTAAAACAAATAAAAAATATAATTTCTTAATAAAATACTTATTTTTCTTTTCATTTGTTAACATAAAGACCACCAAAACTAAAATATGTAAAATTAAAATCTTTGAAATAAAATGTACCTAACCAAAAGAAATTTATTTTGTTAATTGGTTGTTTTTATAATTATTCTTAAAGACTACAGTTTCAAATCAATATTAAGTGAAAGAAAGATTTATTATTTGTGTAATGTTAACGATTTAAGCATGTTTGTTGTATCCGTAGACGTGGCAGACAGATCAGACAAGTGACAGAGACGAAGGCATTGGCACTGGGTACTCACTGTGGCTAGCCGCCTGGCCCATTTTCTTTTCAATCTCTCTCTAAACATTGGAAGACAGAACGACAGCGTCCCGCGGGAAGCACGGGCGAAATTTTCTGTTCCGCCCCGGTCCCTCTTCAAATCCTTCGTACAATACACAACACCACTGTTAAAATATCTTAATTCAAATGTTTTACTTCATTTCACACCAAACTCATCAACCTTTTCTGCATGCATCACCATAATTTCTTCCTATAATTATCACATAAAACACAATCAACTACTGCTGCACTACGCACAACCACAGAGGCATCAAAAAATACTTTTCAGTAATATTTGGACCCTAGCCAAGTGCCACCACGTGTTGTTTTAACTGCTTAAGTTGACAGACACTTTTTTGTTCGGGAAGTACGCGGTGCACTCGTTTATATTTTTCAGTTTAACCACTGTACTATACGCTATGCTCCGATAAGCAAATAGGGCAATGCAATGTACCCACCATTTTCAGTGTTTTCCAAACCTATTCATCCACCCATATGTAACATGACGGACACTTTGTATATCAGATCACGTGCACAACTTTATTTTTTTCTTAATTTTTGAAAATCCTCTTTTTATTAGCTAAGACCACAATTTTTTCCATCTATCCAAATTCTCCACGTAATGCTTTGTGCTTGTTGCTTTATATCTAAGGTCTTTTCACGTTACTTTTGATATGAGAGGTCACGTTCAATGAATTCATGTTTACCAATGAATATTTGCTCATATAAGGCCAATCCCCCTAGCATATAACCATTAGGAGGACATTAACTTATTAATCAGTATCATCAACAAAAATCCTCCCATGCAATGGGAAGAAGACAGGATAACACTATAAAGCTAAAATCAAAATATTTTACAGATGATTCAGGAAATTCATAACCACTCAAGTACGTAAGATTATGTCCGAAATTTACATAAACCTTATTTCATTTGCCTCCTCAATATTTTATCTGAGGATTTCCACTTGCCGGTCCTCCAAGTGTTAGAGCCAACCCTTGAAGATCACTCGTGATTTTATGCTCCTTGGAAACAGCACCAGGAGTGCCTCCCATGATTGGAAACGGTAAAGCCACCGGGGTTTGCCTTGATCGTGAACCATGGTATGGCTCTGCATGCAAACAAATTGGTGCTTCTTGGGAAGCCCTTAGAGTACCCAAAAAGGCTTGAGAAGAAGGAAGTGAACTTGTTAGAGAACAATTTGGTTTAACACTGGCCCCCTTTGAGACAACTCCTACTCCCTGATGCATTTTTGGTTGTTTGTTACTTTACAAAACAAATCATATATGATCATAACGTAACACGTTATAGCACCAAAGTTTAGAAACTTACAGGTGCAAATATGACTCCCCGGAAAATCCTCCCATTCACAGCTGCAGGAGGTAGCGAAACTGAGTCATGGGGTCCTTCAACTCTCTCCCCAACTTCAGCACCAATCTTATATTGAAATCAAGAGTGAGAAGAATGAGCAACTAGGAATAATAGAGATATTATTACATGTTCCAGACTACCACGGTCCCACGTGTCAGGTGGAGATCGATCATGAACATGGTAAGTAGTGACCCTTAAAAATATTTAAAATGATAAGAGGAGAAAATTGTGGTAGAGTTAAATTCTAATAATGAGCAAAGGATTCACCTGGTGTTGAATGGGTCGCATCATTGGTTTCTGCTCTGCAGCCTGACGTTGAGCTCGTTTTCTATCCTCGTTAACATGAAGACATTGTTCCTGTTTTAGTTGATGTTGTAGGAAATGAAGAGACTGTGGATTCTTAAGTGGGATGTTCTTCAAACTTCTCTTATAATTTGAGTCATTTTCGTGCTGGGAAGTGGTTGGAAATAATGTATTTGCTTCTTGACTCGGGGTCTGTTCTTGATCGGATTGATATGGAGATGAATGAAGAGACAATGAAAGAAAACTATCTTCTTGTTCCGATTCAACATCCCATACCTTTGCAGCAGCAATTCTCCTCCTCTTCTGTCGTGAACTACCTACAAATAATCATTTATTTATTTACACAAACTTATCGATAAATACTTACAAGAAGAATATAAAAAAGTAAACTGAATTAAACTTATTGTTCTGTATGTACTTCCTAGGAAGTTTGTATTTGTGCAGAATAAAACTATAACTTAAACACACCTGAATCAAAGTGATAAGGTGACGATTTTTCTGATGCAATTTCATAAGCTCCATTTCCAAAAGCTTCCACACTATTCCTCACGAGGATAGTTTTCTGCTTCAAAATTCACTGTCAGTCTCCTGTTGGTAAAAACAAACGAGGTAAATAACGACATGGGTATGTGAACTTGTGTACCGAGTTGGTATCAGCTTCTGCTGGGATAATATTTTTTTCTTGATTCCAGTAAGTTCCAGTAGGTTTGCACAAGGGTACATAGTAACGTCCATTTGGATGCTCTGCTGCAAGCTGCAACACTAACAACTCATTGAGAGGACGTTCATCTTCCCCACACCTGTTAACGTAAAAGTTTAAACTATTAAAGGAGAAAGATGAACATTGTAACATTGGTTAGAGATCCTTAAATTCATAGATAGGATCCTACCCGCCATATATTGCAATATCCATGCCTGCAGCAACAGCTGTATGAGAAAATCGTCCTTGTGGCTGTTGAAAATGTATATCAAGTTGAGTCCACGAAAAATTGCAAATATCAAAGATCCAAACGTCATTATAGTATCGTTTATCTCCAACTCCTCCAATGATATATACCTGCACATCATGCACAGCTCATACAATATCTTCTAAGGACAATTGACAACCAAAGAATCTGAGCATTTTAATTTAAACCTGATGTGGCTCTACGTAATGAGCTAAAATCCATGAATGAATTTAATTTTTATACATTCTCTAATTAAATAATTTTACAGTGTCAAATCAATCAGAATAACTTTTATCATAGATGACAATCAATTATTGAATGATAATGTAAAAGATATTTTCACTGACTTTGCATACACTGTTTACCCTTAGGTAACAAGCAAGTCCTATTAATAATGAATTTAAAAAACTTGCCTTTGTTCCAATGTTAACTGCAGCATGACCTGCCCTGACTCCCGGTGGAGAACCTTGAATCGTCAACTGTCATTGAAACGCGAAGAAGATGTTACTAAATCCCTTACAGTGGAAAATCTAACAATTTCCCTCTCCAAACTTTGAAGAAAATTATTGGTAATTATCATAGAAGAGAAGGGAGGAGCATACTCTAGACCAGGTCATTGTAGCCATATCAAGCATATGAACATTGCCATGATACTGATCACCAGAGTCTCCACCATACACAATAAGTTTGTCCCCAATTGCAAGGGTGCTATGACTGTCTCTGGGGACAGGCAAATCACCTTTCAACTCAGGGGAGGTCCAAGTCATGGTTCGAAGATCAAGAATGTGCAAATCATTTAAATAGTTAGCATGGCCTTCTCCACTACCACCGAATATCACTATCCTTTCATCACCAACCAGCGTGGCGGTATGGCTTTCACGTGGAGAAGGAGGAGCCCCTTTACATTCAGGTCGAAACCACTCTTTTGTAACAAGATCAAGTATGTGAATGTGATTCACCTTCTTCAACCCATTCGTGCCACCAAACACTATCATTTTATGCCCCACAAGAACAGCACTATGGCTGTCTCTCGGCCCTGGCTTCTCACCGGTAGTAGTAAGCTTGCTCCAGACCATTTTGTTAAGGTCCAGAGTGAGAACATCGCAAAAATGCAGCCCCCCACAGCAACCCTGAAATAAAAGGCTCAAACTTCATCGTCTTAAAGGCAAACCGTTAAAGCTTACCAAACCCACAATCTTAATCAGTAAAAATATATAAAATATTTCAGATTGTCCACTAATTTGGAGTTTGAAAGGCAATGTGACAGGACAAACGCCTATGTTGCTTTCATATGTAGAATTGCAAATGATAGAACAAAAAGAAAATGGTAATTGCAGCATTTTCTTAATCCAGTTCAACTTTGATTTGATCTTATGCACCAGCAATCTCAACCAAAATAATAAAATAATTTTATTTTCAATTGTGCTTAAATTTTTGCAAAAAAGTAAGAGGCCTCGGATTACCAAGACAGTGAAGCAGCACGGATTCTTTTTGGGTGCATGTTTTATAATACAGGGATGAGGGAAAAAAAAAAGGAGAAGAATGAAAAATGTGAATATCGCTATATTAAGTAAGCAGAAAGATGATGGTAACCCAAACTCGTATTGTCCCACTAATTACAGTAAGAAAAAATGAATTCAGTCAACTGTCTCCGAGAAAAATAGGTGATAAAGAGATTAGGAAAAAACTAAAATTCAGAGAAGAAAGTGCTTTGGTTCTTAGCCATATATAGGTAGTAATAACTCGGTGAACTTGAGAAAGAAATAAAAAGTACTGATTAATACTATAAACTAACCAAACTAATGAGAAAAATTCCCAGAGATGAAGAGACATAAGCATACAGAAAAAGCACCGTTTCAAAGAATTACAACATGTGGGGAGCAGTGTGCAGACATCATTAATGAGGACAAGCCAGTAAGGAACAGGTTCTAGATGAGATTAAGAAACTAACCAATGGTTTTTAGTTTCTTTTTTTGAGCAAAAGGGGTTTAAGTAAACACATACATACCCCAAAGACATACATAAGGCCCTTGGAGAAGCAAGCAGAGTGCCCCCATCTTTCAGAAGGATTGAAACCCAAAACCTTTGGATGCAGCCACATTGTTTTGTTGTTGGAAAGTTGAGGTACCGAAGAACTCATCTTTGAATGATGTTTCTGCGTGTGAGTATGAATGTGTGATGGGTAAGTTGAAGCTTAAAAAAGCATACAGGTTGAACACAGTAATTGACACAGATGAAGAAACAGTCGAGGACGAAGAGTCCTATGGAAAGAGAGATTGATTCAAAGAGGACATCAACAAGCCAAGTGATGTATCAACAATCAATATCAATAGACATGAAAAGATGGGCGCTTTCAAGTCCAAATCACTGTGGCAACCAACAGCAAGTGATGGATGTAGTGAAAACAACAATTTTTCTCTCCAAAGTATTAAAGTTCTTAAATAAATAAATAAATAAATATATATATATATATATATATATATACTCATAATATTCTAAAAAAAAAAATCATTAGCAAATAAATTAATTTGGAGAAGGCCAACTGAATGAAACTCGTATGAGAAATCTTGAATAAAATCTCGACTTTGGATGGAAGAAGTACTACGGTAAATCAAATTTTTAAAGTACCGATAAAGTTGAATATATCAGATCTTTAACGTGATAACAGAGTAGGAATTCTAACAAAGTAAGTAAATCAAGAAACAGGTTAAATAATTATAACTAAAAATAGATTTTTAATTAAAAAAATATTATTTTATTTTTGGTTAAAATGATTAAAAATACTTATTTTACAAGGCATTGACAATAATAAAATAATTAAAAGGTCCAAGAGCTTAGTTAATGTTGAGAATATGACACAGTACAACCAATGCACATACATAGTGTAGAAATACTGAGAACGCGTGACGTATTAGATAGATGTACAATGAATATATTGGTCGTGTTTCCCTGCTTGGCTGGATAAGCTTGACGAAGGTGAACTAGTAGTGATGTAAAATCATGGAACATGACTTGGGAGGAGAGAGATAAAGATAGCTTTACTACAATCAAAATAAATGTTTAATATTGTTTATTATATTTATGATTAATAAGTATTTTTAAAAATTTAAAAGTGTCAAATACTTAACTTATTTTGTATTTCTAATATCTTAACTTCTATTTCGAGAATACCTGCTAATAAACTTCTATTTAAATTTATGTTTACAACTCCGTTTTAAAAATAGTCTTCTTTAAATAATATTTGAAAAACATCAAATATATCATATTAAATATTTATAACTGTTTTGAAAAAGTTTAGTATTTTTAATATAATAAATAATTTTTAATCACATAGATAGTATGCACGTTAATTTAATAAACATAAATAATTTGTTCAATAAAATAAACATTTTATTCAATGAACAAATATATGTGTGTGTTTTGGTACGGCAAAATGTATTGTATAAGTGCATTTTATAATGAATTGCATTCTACATATACTATATAACATACATAAATGTTTAAGACTCTTATCCATCATTAAAAATCACAATATATAAAGTATTATATATATATATATATAAAAACTTATATTTAATCACGTAATGTTATGATTAAATGTAATATGTTTTTTAAAATATTTGATTGTAATAAATAAGTTTTATTAGAGACTACTTATATACAATAATGAGTTATAGATCTTAATTTTAGAATGGTACAAAATATATACTACTAAGTGTTATTCCGACAAATATAAGTATATTTATGTCATGTATACTTGACTAGTTAGTATTGAAGTGAAGATATATATATGTTAAGTGAGTTATTTTTATAACATCATCATTTATCATCTTAAGTATTTCTAATATCACTCACAATACAAACCCACATATTCATGTATACAAGCGGTCTACTAGGATCCATCACCCATGAAGAGTCACCCAAAAAAATATATGTCATGCATCTCCACATTAATCATGTATTCTTTTAGAATATATATAATTAGTCACACATTTTATAAATAAAATAATCACTACATGCATAAAAGTATGTATTGAAAATACAACTAATCACCATGAATCTGCACATTATTGCTTGAGTCGCTAGTTTGATTGAAATACCCGAAAGTGTCACCATCCAAGGATCTTCATCTTCACTAATTGTCCTGTCATTTAAGTGTCAATTGCTTATAGCAAACGCTTGTATCATATTTCATTACATCTAAAAACATGTATATCATCTTTACATGTAATGTTTAAGTATTAAAAATAGTCATTGAGCTATAAGACATATCGTCTTAGTGTCTTGTCAAACACTTGAGTGACATTCTTTTAGAGAATCATTGTTTCGACATTTTTCTCATTCAAACTTCAGGTTAACACTTAAATTATGCATCATTTCGTTTAAGTAACCAACACATTACTTAAATAATTAAAACACTTAGTATGAAATTTACAACATGTGACTTAAAAGTAATATTAAGTATCCTACTATAAAAGGATTCATATATTCCCATATTCATTCACAACGTTGTTCACAGTCTTAAACTACAAATATAACCAATACCATACAAAATTCTATTTCAAACTTCACATTATTCTCATGTCTTTAACTTTCTCACACACATTCTATAATATCATTTTCCAACAATTTCACTTAACAATTATCATATGGTATAAAAATATTATTAGCTCTCCTTAATTTAGTAGAAGTATGCTTTCAACATCAAATACTTTATAATACTTTGTATAACTCGAATAAATTGAGATTAAGTACTTAAAAACTCAATCTCATACTAATAATGTCCATCTTAATTATCATTAAAGAATACAATAAAAAAAACTCAAATAATAAAATTTAATAAGTTTCAAGCAATCTATTATTCACCAGTTTTTTTATACTTTAACATGACATTTAAAATTCATTTTAAGAATAAGAAAAGCGTAAAAAAGAGAAAGATTTGTAAAACTGAAGATTTTTGAATGAATCATCAACGTCTAACATCTAAATATATTGAATGTTTATATTTAACTTATAACAAATTTATTATAAGAGATATTAATTAAAAAAACGAAGTGTAAGAATATTTATACATGTCTCCTTTTTATACATTAAAAAACATAATGTTTAAAAATATATTTATTTAAGTAAAACTACACTCAAATTTCTCAATTAAACTTTAAGTTATTCATTTCCAAACATGAAAAGCTTGAAAAAAAAATCAAGAAACAAAAATAAGAATCTGGAAAGGAGTTGATGCTTTGAACCATGTAAATCTGCAAAAATATGTGTCCAAAAAATATTATATTTAATAGAAGTATTTGTGAAAAAAGTTATAATCAATAAAAGTATAATCTAATATATAGTTAATATTTACTAATTTTATATCTTATGTTAAAAGTATATTCAATTTATGTTTTTATATTATCAATTTATTATAATTATTTATACCTATATTTTAATAAAATATTAAATATATTAAACTTTTTCTTATATAATTCAGTCCAAGAATTTTGCTATTTTTTTTCTCTCCATCACTTTTTCTTCTTGAATTCCAAAAAACATCAAACTACAAATGTTGTGTATAACAAATTAGTTTAAAATAAATATTTTATTGGAAATACTGATTCGAATTTTTCAACAAAATTTAATTACGAGTAAAATTAATAAATACTCTATTTATAATTATAGAGAAAGAAGAAGAAACCTGAGTATATGTAAGTTTGTTTTACTAGGCTCATGCTTTGTCTAACTGAAAATGATGTAGTGCTGTGACCTAGGGTTGTTGGAAATGACAGGAAGTTGTTTTGAGTTGGAAGTCTTCTTGAAAACTTGATAAATGGCAGAGATAGGTATATAGGTAGCACTAGGTTCCTAGGTTCAGAAGAGAGATACCCTGCTTCTTAATAAACACAATTACTACAATAAACAATTGTTTTAAAAGTATATTTAATTTTGTTCAAAACAAATTATAAACTTTATTTTTATTGAAAATGCTAATTTTACTTTATTATTCACTTTTATTCAGCTTATTTGATAGTATTTTTGGTTAATAACATATTTTATATTAATAAAATAATAATATATATTAGTAATTAAATGATGTCCAGAAAGAATAATGATGTTAAAGTATCACTATTCATTTTTATTTATCCAATTATTAGTTCTTTTTTCTTTTCAAATAGAAAATTGTTTTCCCAGATTTTCTACTTTCATTAATGGGTGCCCAATTAAGCTGTAAAGGAAATTTCTATAAACATATTTTTGTTTTAGAAAATATAGCAATTGTTCAATGCCAACTACTTTTTTTTTAAAGAAATATTTTATAATATATACATATTTTACAATGGGAGTTACATATTGAATAAAACGAAACACTTTGACTCGACCAAATTTTTTTACCAAATAAATAATAAAATATAAAACATAAACGTTAAAAGAATTCGCATATATAATATTTTTACAAAAAGAATTTGTAAAAATAGAAAATATAAATTTCATAAGAGCAACATCTACAAATTCTTAATAACAAAAACTGTGATAAAACTTTAAAATAATTATTCTGGACAAACTTAAAATAGATAATTTGAATTTGTCTTTATGTTACACTTAATCAAATTATTTCATATAATAAAGATAAAAGAAGTTTGATTTTTTTTTTGTTATTTATAATTCTTTTACTTATCAAACTCCTATCCTACTAATAACATTCAACTTGAAAAAAAAGTGCAAATGACACAAATAGAAGAATAACAACTATACTTTGAGATAAAACTATGGCTTGTCATGGTGACCCTTTGTATTACTCCTAAATAAAAGATGTTATTTGTTATAAAACCCCAAGGCTCAGTATAAGAGTCTATAAATATCTTTTTATGAAGATTTTCTCAAAGGATAAATGGATAAAGAATAAATCACAATTAATTGTATGTCTTAATTGACCACGCATAATATGAAGCTTTGCATCTTTAAATTTTTACGTGTTTAAACTTTTAAATTACACACTCAAGGTAAATCATAAATTATTTATTGTGAAACTACAAAGGAATTTACCAAAAGAATTGGAAAATTTCCACAACAATGAAGTAATTAAGAGGATACACTAGCTTAACAAATTAATAGTTAACTTTGATTGGGATTTTCATACTACTGCACTGTTTATCATAAAGACGCCAACTAGTTTTACCAAAATTTTCTAAACTCTTTGTCTTAAAACTAATACAATCGACACAAGAATTGTATAATCATTACCAAATATCACCATCCTACTTGTTTTTCCAAGGAAAATGTTCCTTAGAATGCAAAAAGTTGTCTACGTAAACTAAGAATTTCATGTTACTTGTAAAACCTTATTTATTTAATCATTTGAGGAAAGGATTTGAAGTTAATGAGAAATGATAATTGTGTTTTGAGTTATATTTTAAATGTTGTAAATAGAAAAATAATCAATCTCTTTCTTCATGACATTAAAAGTAACATACCCTCTAAAATATTAATTCATTAATTCTTATATGCTTTTTCTTTAGATTTATTTGATCATATTTCTTTTCTAACCTACAAGTTATGAAATAGTTGAAAGTAAATCCAATAAATTCAAAGGGTTTAAATGGAAAAAGTCTGTACATAATAAATTCAAAAAATTAAATAACAATAATTTAGAGGACATAAATTTGGTTTTTAAGAACAAATTAGTGACCCAAATAACTCAAGTTTAACCCAAAATTATATCATATACATAACACATACTAGGAGTAATATTTCATGCCATTCATAGAGACATTCAATATTACATTAAATAAGTGAAGACTCAAGTAAAGTGATTTAAATATAAAAAAGAGGATAATATATTGACACACGACAATCAAATCTTAATGAAAAATTAAGGAAAATATCAGTTACGGAAAACAAGTGAAATGACCAAAAAAATGAAGGTTACAAGGTTCTTATATTTTGAAATTAATTATACTTCGTTTAAGAAAACAAGAAAAAAAAAGGTTGAAAAGCTTAAATGAGAATGATAAAACAATAATGTGTACGTTAAAAAAACACACTATACAAAGTAATTGTAGACATAAAGATATTTGGGTGCGACGGCAATAAACAAAAAGATAGTGAAAAATTGGTTAAGATAGATTTGTTAATGAGAAAATTAAATCACATTGTTTTATTTTTACATAAAAAGTGAACTAAAAAGATATTGAAAGCATTTGTTTAAATAATTTTACAATAAATAGTACCCTTCACCTTTTGATGTTTAACCAAATCATGGACAATATTTTCCTTATGTAAGTTTAGTAAAACAATATATATATATATATATATATATATATATATATATATATATATATATATATATATATATATATACACACACACACCTAAGTTTTTTATATAAATATTTTAAGAATCTTTTTTTATGTATTAATTGTATTTTTTATGCTTAATTATAAATGGGTTTATGTCATGTTACTCCTTTGAATAGTCATTAGGGATGATTTATAAATTTTCATAACTTAGTGGGTATTGTATGAGCTTGTATTAACTTTGTTGGAAACATTTTCATTGAGTACAAGTGGACAGAGTTTGGATAATATTCAAACTTTTAGATAAATTTCATTCTCACTTTAAATGATTAAAATACTTTTAATTTATTAGATAATTTTTTTTTGATTTTTCATTTTCATTTTCACTTTATTTTGACAATTTTTTTTAGTGTTGTCAAAACCTTTAGTAAATTATAGATATATTTTTTTATTATCCTTTTAATTTTTAATTTTTTACGATATATGTTTAATTTGATGTATTTTTTTACAATTATTTTTGGTTAATATTAGGGAAAATACAGAAGCAACATGACAACAACAAAGATGAAAAAGAAAATTTACATCTAGGAAATAATATCAATTCTTACTTCAAAATACAGATGTACATAGTCAAATTTGTACTTATTTCCGTACTGAGAGTAATATGATTAAAAAATATTTAAAAATCTAGGAAACTAAGAAACAGCCTCACATATAAAATTTATTTAAATAAAGAAAAAAACTCACCTTGATTATAATAGTATCAATAACCAAACAATTATTAAAAAAAAGCTAACAACAAATAATAGAAAATCATTACTTGAACATAGAAAAAGTTTTGAAATGCGGAAGAAAGATCTCTATTACGGTTACAATGGAAATTAAGACAAACCTAAATAGAGGTAACTTTTTTATGGAAATGTTGTCTATACATACAAACAAATTTTATAAAAGTCAAATAAACAAAACAGTTTTTGATATGATTTTGAATATTAAGTAATTATTTTTTATTTTTTTAAAATCTTAATTTTATATCATCAGTTCTCTTCTTCTAATAGTTACATATTTTTTTAATGTTTAAAATTTTTGATTGAATACTATTTTTTTTAAATAAATATTTTGAAACTACATTTGAATGACCCATGTCAAGCAGAGTATGAGCTAACTGAAGAACTTCTCAGTCACAGATGCATAAATGGACAGAAAAATAAATATAAAAAAAGAAATAAATGGTGTGGTGAAGAAGTGGATAAGGTACCCTCTGAAATTTGTAATCAGTTTTGTAATGAATTATAAATTAAGATCCTCCCAGCCACTCACAAACAGAATCACTGCACTGCATAAGCATGGCAATGGCATTTGAAACGGGTCGTTTTAACCTATCGCGCCCAACGGCCTCAAAGCACTTGTTATTCTCCTCCAGTATCAAACGACCGAAACCCGTTTCGCTTCCTTCTTCTCGATTCTTCCATTGCCGATCGAAACGCCTCGTTTTGACACAGAGATTCGCAGTGAAAGCCTGCGTAGTGAATGTCGAGCAGAAGAACGTCGCTGCAGAATCAGGAGAGTGGGGGAAGGTTTCCGCGGTGCTCTTCGACATGGACGGCGTGCTTTGCAACAGCGAAGAGCCTTCTAGACAAGCCGGCGTCGAGTTGTTCGCCGAGATGGGCATCGAAGTCACCGTCGACGATTTTACGCCGTTTACGGGAACCGGTATTTCTCTAGGTTTCCGGTTTTTGTTTTCTGAACTTCACGCTTCAATCTCCACCGTAATTTCTGAATACGTTATGCGTTTTTGGCCAGTTGCCTTTGTTGGCGATACTTTATTTAGTGTGCGTTTGGAGCGTTAATCCACCGTGAGAGAACATTGGTATTGAATGCGCATTGCGAAGCTAGAAACAAAATCACTAAGACGTGGTAAACGTTATTGTTCATTTTATGGAGTCTCAACTTGGAGCTAGTTGATGAGAATGACTAAACCTGCTTTCGCGGTTTGTAAATCCTTGCACAAACTTAGATAAGAGGTGAGGGTTGTCTCAGGCTAACTTAGATCTTAGTTGAACTTCTACAACACGGATCAACTTGGCGATAGTGGTAATCTAGGTGATTATCGCAAAACAACGAACTATGCGGCTCTGGTAAAGTATCGAATGAGCAAGAGTCACTGTGCTGCTGCTTGGATGCATTGAAGAAGGCTTGGTTATTGTTGGGCTTATCCCATGTCACTGATTTCAAATTGTGTTGATTCGGTTAAAATGTAGTTGAAGTGCTTAATTTTTAAATCCAATCTGATTTCATTTAATTTTTTTTCTTGAATTAAGCAATTCATGTGCAACACTTTGATGTTTAGCAACAACTGAATCTTTTCCCAATAGGTGGTTAAGAGAAATAAGTAGAGTTGGGTCGGGTACATGGATCAATAGTAGTCTTAATGTTTTGTTATGAATCATGTTTAGGGTAAAGCCATTGACCTCTTAATCCTCTTCTTAATTGTTTCACTTCCCCGAAAGATTTTATGTGAAATAAATTAGAGAAATAAAAAATGAATAGAAATTGTTGGTCAAGTTTGATCTAGAGGTTACTTGGTAGGATACGATAAAACTTTGGTCATCATAGCTTTATAAGACATCCATTTCCCATCTTAAAGCTAGACAAAAGAACATAAAAAGAAAATAACAAATTTCTATAATGTCATTTTGTTTTTTAAATTTCCTCGTCTTTTTAACTTCAATACTTAGAATGAGTAACATGAAGCAAAGAATGTGTTCGAAATGTCTTTTTACTAATATACTCTTACTGCACTTTTATTTTGCTTTGATTCAACAATGTTATTTGGCAGATAGATAAGTTCCATTTTGTTTTATTGAGTTGCTAATTGATTATTAAGCTTTTAAGTTATTCATTGCTCTTTTTCTTTTTTAAACATTAAAGGAGAAGCTAACTTTTTGGGAGGTGTTGCTTCTGTTAAGGGAGTTAAAGGATTTGACCCAGAAGCTGCCAAAAAAAGGTTCTTTGAAATATATTTAGATAAGGTATTTATCTTTCTCTTGATGCTACTTTTCATTTCTTCTACTCGATATTGCCTAATTTTTTTTCACTTATCTTAGTTTGCAAAACCAGATTCTGGAATAGGATTTCCAGGTGCCCTTGAACTCATCTCTCAGGTATGCAGGACTAATCATGATATTAACATTGTTTGATTGCTTTGCTGATTCATCAAGTAACTAAGAAAGGACATGGTACCGCATAACAGTGTAAAAGCAAAGGGCTTAAAGTGGCTGTTGCATCCAGTGCTGATCGTGTAAAGGTTGATGCAAATCTAGCCGCTGCTGGTTTACCATTGTCATTGTAAGCCAACATTCTGAGTAATTTTTTGAATGTTAATGGAGACATTGACCTACAAATATTGTTGATTTACTGATAATATGTAGTACACATTAGTATGGAACTTTTTTTTTTTTTTTAATTTCTCAAATTAGTTATTATGGTATTAAACCCTAATCCAAGATGAATTGTAAGTCCACTGCATATTATATATACTAAGCTGTAGAATGTTTAATTTAGACGAGGTTTAAGCGATATAATTACTCTTTCATTTCAAGCCTCAGTTGATCAGCTCGACCTTAGTTTTAGTTGTAACCTCCACTATAAATGTTGTTCTTATTGTACAATTGCATTTGTTTTATTAGGTTCGATGCGATTGTCTCTGCAGATGCTTTTGAGAATTTGAAACCTGCTCCTGATATTTTCTTAGCTGCATCAAGAATACTGAATGTGCCCCCTAGTGAGGTATATGCTATTAGATTGAGCTTATTATGAGAGGCACATGTTTTACTTTTTTTGGATGATTGACATTTTGTAGAGTGGTGTTGTTTTATTGTTCAAGATGCAATATAGAACCAACGATGTGTCTTCACCTAAATCTTAAGCTTTTGGGACAGTTAGTCGACGACATGATATCAAAGCCTCTATGACCAAGTAGCCTAGAGTTTGATCTATTTTTCTCTTATTCTTATAATAAAAAGTTAGATTTTAGCACAAAGTGGGTTGGAGGCTTGTTTTGCACCCTGAGGAGTACTCTTGGTTTATCAGGGCGTACGCTTCTGAGAGGAGTACTCTTGAATTGTCTCTCATTTGTTCCCATCAATAATCAATAATACTTGACAAGCATGAACCTACAAACATCCAGTGAGGCAATTACTTAGCTTTTGGGTAATAAACTTATTGAATGTTTGCTACTATGCAGAAAGTTGTCTCTTGAAATTCTTTTATGATAGCCGAAAACTGTTTCTGCAATAAGAGGCATCTGCAGTTCTCTAACTGTGTGGACTCTAAGTTTACCGTGTCTCTTATCATGTTTATCAGCATCTATAAATTTTAATGCACAACTTAGACATTGTATTTGATATCCTGTGTGAAATGAGGGTTGTGTTTTCTCTTAAACATAATTAATAAGTAATATGTATTCCCAGTGTATTGTTATAGAAGACGCGCTAGCTGGAGTGCAAGCTGCCAAAGCTGCACAAATGAGGTAAGCATTGACCTTTGCATTTCCTGTGTTAAAAAAAAAGGATAGATAATGGTTGGTTGAACTTACCAACCCAAACCAATTTCTAGACTCCAAAACCACTATACGTTTACATTATTAAAATGTATACCAAAAAAATATTTACATAATTTGTTTCATTGTTTGTAGATGCATAGCTGTAAGGACCTCATTATCAGATGAGGTTTTGGAATCTTCCGAGCCAACATTTATCCGGGATGACATAGGAAGTGTTTCACTTGAGGATATTCTGTGTGGTGGCTCTGTTGGATATAGTATGTAGTCTTGGGTATTTGTTGTAAATCGATCTCTTTCTTCTAAATGTTTTTTTTACCATTGATGTAGAATGGAAAGCCACATTTGGTCCATAATTTAAGAACTCTGAGCTATGAGTACTCCATGTATTGCAAATTGTTCTCACTTATTGCAAAATGTTCTCTTCAACACGATTTTGGTCAAGTTGTTTGTTCCATTAAAGTATACTTTTTAGTTAAGATAATTATTTTCTGACAATTACTTTTGAGTAGTGCGCAAGAGTGTAGATATTATATTGCACGAGGTCTTATCTACACGTGCCATTGCAGATGAGAGGATGCAGGGCTCTGAAACTCTAAATAATTTTGCAGAGTCATCTGATGTGCTTGCTGGAGGGTAAGACGGTTTCATGTTGGAACATTTTTTCTTTTTCTCTTTTCATTCTCCTGAATTCTAAAGATTTTCTTCCAAAAGTAAGTTCGTAAGGCATATAGTCTTGGTATAAATTTGCAGTGCTTTTAACCAGTTTTCATTGTGAAGATGATGGATGGATAACTATCCTCTGTAGGAATCTAAACATAGATTGTAATTCAATACTAGTTCTATAAACCTTTTTTGAGGGTTTATATTTTTCTGGTCTTCAATTCATTATGTGCGTATTTGATACACACACTAATATAATTATAAAGAGAACAAATGTAAGTTACAGGATAACTTTTTTATCTTGTACACTGTTTAATGGACAATGGATAAATAACAACCAAAATAATTTGAAATCTACCCTTTTAATATTAGTTATTAACTTAATTATACAATTCATATTATTATACTTTATAAAATAATATATCATTATATTTTAATATATATTATATAGTATTTATCATAATATTATTTTTTAATACACACACACACACTATATTTGTGTATGTATGTGACAGTATAAATTGATGTTCTTTTTAAAAGACGGAGACGCAGGCAGGAGATAGAATCATAATGGTGTCTACGTTGAAGCTTGACAAAGTTATTAAAATTGTGGGGGCTTGAGAATGGGGATGGGGAGAGAAAAGAGAGAGATGGGGATATTTTTTTTTTTTTTTTTCTGAAGGTTTGTACTTGGGCCAAAAGGTTTGTCTTTAAGTGGAATTGGCTTTTAATATATATTTTCCTATTTCAAAGAAAGAAATATGGAAAGTAAAAGTCTAACGACCACCGATTGTAAAAATTGAAACAGGTTGCCTCTGAACAGTAGCGTGATGTAATGTAGTTCCGTTTGCATTTGTTCACAATGTAAATAATATGATTCATTAACTAGCCAATGGAGGATTCTCATAAAAGGATTTCTGATGTTATGATGGTTTGGTGTTGTTCTCCTATATTATGAACAATGGTTTTTTGATAATCGTGAAACAGTTTATCGATGTGGTATTTTTGCCCTTGCAAAAAGCAGTGCTTCTTGTTGATTTGCTATTATGAGGATGCAGAAATAATTTATGGGCAGGTTGCAGGGTTCTCGGCGAGATATACTGAGATTTGGAAGTCTGGGCATTGCTATCTCTTGCCTTATCTTCACCTTAAGTAACTGGAAGGTAAATTGCTGTTGCACAAAATTTGCCTCATCTCTGGTTGAAATCTTAACTCTTCAATTTAATCTTTTGGAGGGACAATTAATTTGCAAGTCAATCATGTGTAACTAGCTAATCGCCATACTGCAGGCAATGCAATATGCTTCCCCGAAGGCAGTTTGGAATCTGTTGTTTGGTGTTACCCAGCCACCCTTGGAGCAGAAAGGTGAATTCACCACTTTATCTATTTTCCTATCTCATGGCTTTTGTTGATGATATGTATAAATATGAATATAAAGCGCCACTGAATTTAAGACTGCATGTTGGGTAAGGATAAATATCTCATTTCTGCTCTAGGTGCCAAATCAAATTTTGGACCATAAAGTGATTGAAGCTTTATGGTGACGTCAAAGAAACAATCTGCATGAGAACTTAAGCTGCTACATGCTAGATAGGACAGATGAAACCTTTTTTATCTTACTATTAGTGGTTAAATCTCTGGTCAAGTGTGCTGGTATTGACTATATTGTTTTTTTCCGAGTTATACTAAAAGTGGAAGTATAATCCATACACTTATTGCTTTTTTTGTTCTCAGATAACTCAAGATATGATAGGATCCAGCAATTTGTGAACTACATATCTGATCTGGAAAGCAGGTAATTAGTGTTCTGATAAATTTATACTTAAACATTTTCTGATGATTTTAACCCTATGCTTATTTTATATATATATATATATATACACACACACACACACATGCACACACACACACTTGTTTCTCCATATTGTCCAATATTTAGCTTGAAGAGAATATTTTCTATTGTCAGTTATTTTATGTGTTTAGAATTGTAAGCATTACCTCCTCCTTTAAAAAAAAAAAAAAAAAACATTGATTGAACATTAAAGCTTGGTACATCCATGAGCTACTGTAGAAGTTGTGATTGTTATTAATACACTATGATCAGTTTCTTTTCACAATTCAAGGGGGAGTGCTCAGATAGTTCCAGAATTTCCATCTAAACTTGATTGGCTGAATACAGCTCCACTTCAGTTTCGCAGGGTACTTTTATCAAGTTTGAATTATAATCTGATGAAAATATCTGATATAATTCATTAGATTTTGATTTTAACTTTTGGCAGGATCTGAAAGGAAAAATTGTATTGCTGGATTTTTGGACTTATTGCTGTATAAACTGTATGCACGTGCTGCCAGACTTAGATGCTTTGGAGAAAAAATACAAAGATATGCCGGTAATTTCTTAAATTTTCAAGATTTTCTTTATTGTCCTGCAGTCTTATATGTGAAAGTCATTTACTTGTCCAGTTAATGTTTGATATTGTGCTTTGTTCAGTTTGTTGTTGTGGGTGTTCATTCAGCAAAGTTTGATAACGAGAAAGATTCTGAAGCCATTCGCAATGCAGTTCTACGCTATGGAATTTCTCACCCAGTAAAGCTTGAATTTCAAATTATTTACTTTCCTTTTTCTAGAAAATTGAACATTGGCCAGATAGTCGTGGTCAGACGTTCAGTTTACGAAAAACCAATGTTTTGGTTTTATAGTTTATTCTGCTGGCATTTTGTGTGTCAGTGTTACTTGTTTTTGATATTTAATTTTGTTAATATTTTAGGGCTCTTGAATTTTTGCTTAATAAAGTGTGCTCCACCAAATCTTATTATCTATTTCCTCCTTTTAGGTTGTCAATGACGGAGACATGTTTCTTTGGAGGAACTTGGGTATAAATTCATGGCCAACATTTGCTATAGTTGGCCCTGATGGTAAGCTTCTTGCACAACTAGCAGGAGAAGGTCGCAAGAAGGTACTGATGACGATCTTTAGTCTCCTCTCTGTGTATTTTGTTTTAAATTTTGTTGTGATATTTTTAAATAATGGAAGATAATTCTAGGATTACAGACATATCGTATGTGCTTAGTATGACTTTGTCGTTGCTGTTACTAGTTTGTGTAATACCAGAACTATGACTCTGGGTATTATAGATTTTGCCTTGTCGAAATGAAAATTGCTACTGTGCTTGGTATCTGTGTGACAAACATTTATATTCATATTTGTCCTACTAATGAGCTGCGTGCATGGGTCTATCTAAGGGATTGATGATTTTGGACACATGCAACCATCTAATTAACAGGCGGTTATATTATCTGTCGAAGAAAAGGTCTTGTTTATGAGCCTTTAACTATCTAATGCACAGCCATAAAGAGCTTTTGTAGTTGAGTAGTTTTACAGACAGCAAAATCAAGCAGAGTCTTTCTGGCAGGCATGGAAAATTTATGTGGCAGGAGAAGTAAGAAGCAGAACTAGAGTTATTAGGCCTTAATTATTTGCTTGTGTAATAATTGTGTCTTAAGGCTGTCATTTAGGTAGTTACGGAACTGAATATTTACCTGCACACTCCATTTCATGTTAAAGAGATTTAAACCAGATTCAAGAGAACAATAATCAATATGAACATTAAACATCATACTCAACCATTTCCACAGGACACTGAAAGAAAAGATGTTAGCAAGTCTCCTCGTGTTGTGAACAGTGGAAGCACATGGGGAAACCTCTTTTCCTTAAGGCATCATCAGTGGGAATTTTACCATGAGTTAATGTCCATAATATAGCAGACATGGATGGAGGAATAATAGCATTCAAGATATGTTTTTCCCAGCTACAAGAAGGACCCGTGTGATAAACAAATTTATAAGCATCCTTCATGGTTAAAATACCATCTGCTGAATGCATCCATTTGAGAGAATCGGGTATATCCATTTTTGGAATAACCAATCTGGAGATCTGTCTGGGAATATCAAAATTTGCATCGTATTAGGGATAAACCATTTCCGTTTATTAAAAAATCAGAAACATTTGATTTAAACAGTTATAAAGGGGAGGAATATCCATCATGTCTACCAAGGGCCTGGATAACCATCTTCTATCAGTCCAGGAATTAACTGATTGACCATTACCAATGTTCCAAGTCACATTATTTTAAACCAAACTGAAACTCTCTTTTAAACCAGTCCTTCTGTACTTTAAGAATATTAGCCCATTTAGATTGAGCGTCAATCAACTCCCAACCAAGCTTAAGCATGGAGAATTTATTTATGTTACGCATAAGGATTTTTTGATGATTTGTATTGCTATTGCCATTGATTTTATTTTTCTTAATAGTGCCCAATTTCATCAATTGATAGATGTAGTTATAGCTATTATTTTTCTTACAATATGGTGATTAAAACAAGTGTTGCATTATTCATGTTTTGCAAAGGATCTAGATGATTTTGTGGAGGCTGCACTTCTATTTTATGGAAAGCAGAACATGCTGGACAATACGCCAATTTCCTTGAGTTTGGAGAAAGATAATGATCCACGCCTGTTGACCTCTCCATTAAAGTTTCCTGGAAAGCTAGCAGTTGATGTCCTTAATAACAGGCTTTTTATTTCTGACAGCAACCATAGTCGTATAGTGAGTGCTCTATCACTACCTACACCCAACTCCCCTCTTCATGACCACTTGTGCATAATTGTAACGATGAGTCACTAGATTTACTTCTCATACAAACTGTATTTGGAGCAATATTTTAACACAACATGATATGGACGGTAATTGCCAGGTTTCTAGATACTCCTTGCTGTGGTCAATTCCTAAGTTCCCTTGAGAAGTTGCAAAAAATATCTTATAGAACCTTTGCAATATTTCTCATATATAAGATGAATCATGAATATCGTTTCAAGGCACCGCATACAATTACTTAAGAATTACAAAAGAAGTCCATTCCTCTTAATGTATATTGGAACTAGTAGCTGGAACCACACTATTGAATAAACAAAATATGATTGTTCAAATTCGATTATAAAGAATTAAACATGAAGTCCCGCATTGTATGGCTTAGATATCCTAATCAAACTATTTATATGAAATTCTGATGACCAAACTACTAAACCTAAAGTTCACATAATATTATTAATATTGAAGCTGTGTTCCTAAATAATACAAATTACACTTTGAATCCCAAATTAGCATACTTTCGATTTCTCTTGCCGATGCATCTATCTCTAATACATTCTCTTTCTAATTAGGCAAGTTGTTTGTTTACTAAAATTAGCAGTAAGTCACGTAGTCATGTTGCTTATTCAGGTGGTTACTGACCTTGATGGGAATTTTATTGCACAAATTGGGAGCAGTGGGGAGGAAGGTTTGAAGGATGGTTCCTTTGATGATGCTACTTTTAACCGTCCTCAGGTACAAAATAAAGAAGCATACTTTGAGCTTCCAGAGTACTTAATTCTTGCTTAATTGTAGTATTTCATCTATACAGGTCAATTGTTTTTTCTTTTTATTTCTCTAGGGTCTTGCTTATAATGCAAAGAGAAACATCCTTTATGTTGCAGATACCGAAAACCATGCTTTGAGGTACATGACAGCTTCAGAAAATCAATGGCCTTATTTTCATATTTATGATATATGACAGCGTCTAGTCATCACTTTATGGAAATTTTAGGGTAATTCAATAGTAGAAAACAGCTGAAAGACTCTTGCATTGTGGACTATGCCATGCCTGCTTTATAATATTAATACTGATCCACTCATAATTTCAATAGTAGAATGTTTAAGAAAATATTTATTTAGTTTGATAAAGGAACTTTGGCTCTGTATTGATATTGAATGCGAGCTCATGGGTCAATTATTAATTAAAAAATACAATAATAACTTTCTGTTCAATATTGTCAATTAAATAGTTTCTTGTTGTCAGGTCTAACATTTGATTTTGTTTTAAAAGGGAGATTGATTTTGTTAATGAGAAAGTGCGGACCCTTGCTGGAAATGGGACCAAGGGCTCTGATTATGTTGGAGGTGGAAAAGGAAACACACAGGTAATCTAATTGATTAGCAAATATTGAGGACGAGTGGCATTTGCAAAGATATATAGCTAAGAATCTAAGATGAACCACGAAGTTAGACTCCTTATTGTTTGTTTTAATCATCGTCTTTGTCATTAAACGTGATTCTGATAGGCTCGTTAATGGATCACAAAGTTAGACTCCTCCATTTCCCTCTTTTCCAGCTTCTCAATTCCCCTTGGGATGTCTGCTTTCATCCATTTGAAGAAAAAATTTATATCGCCATGGCTGGCCAGCATCAGATTTGGGAGCACAATTTATTGGCGGCAACTACGAGAGCATTTAGTGGTGATGGCTATGAAAGAAATTTAAATGGATCAAGGTATACCCTGAAATAAAGATACCCCCTTCCTGAATTCAGTTGCTCTTTGTGGATTCTATTGAAGTAACCTTTGAAATTTGAATACCATGACGCTCAGAATGTTGCTATTTCACAGACACTGCATATTTTTGTGTTATATGAATACTTATAGTATTTAAAAACAATCTTTTTGCCTCCCCTCATGTATAGTCTTGAGTTGCTTCTCTAGTATTTGTGCACTCACCTCTTCTCTTGGCTATCAATATTGATTCAACATTTTCACCCTGATGATTTGATATATCACTGTTTTATAAAGTGTTCAGCGGGAATCAACTGAGAGCTTATGTCATTGTTATTTATGCAGACAGTGTCATGATTTATTTGCTCTAAATTTTTATTTTGTTTTTGTATAATTGTTGGGAATGTTCGTGTCCTTTTCTTGAAGCACTTTCAGTAACTTGGGAATTGAAAATTTCATTCTAAGAAGTGACTTAAATATCGCATGAGTGATGTGAACTAAGGACCTGTTTTGCTGTTTTTTTTTAATTAAAAACAAACGTGTCTAAAAATAGTTTGTTTTTAAAAAGGAAGGAACATAAAAGGTTATTTTAGTGTTTTTCTTTAAGCTAGAAACAACTTTCGAAAATAACTACAAAATAAGTTGTTACAGAAGTACTTTTTTTAAGCTTAAACAAACTGTCCATTGTTTTTCCTTTTTCATTTTGAATTTAATATCCGAAGACTCTTGGTTGTTCAAGCCTTCTCTAATTCTAAGATGTTTCCTTGGACATTGAGAAACGAATGGATTAATCGACAGTAGCTCCCCGAAGATATACTTTTTAGAGTATCCATATATAGATAGGGAAATAGATGTGCAAACTCGCTTTCATATGCAATTTTAAACATTAGTTAGTTCTGGTGAGATAGCATTTCTTCCATTTTATCTTCCGACTTTTTAGAGATTGTTTTGGTCTTCCTAATTTTAGATTTTCCAAGTGGGTTTGGTGTGACCCCCACCTTTGTTGTTTTGTTTCTTTAATTTTTTTAATGATATTAAGGTGTGCTGCAAATGATTGTTACTAATAAGAGTGTTGTCTAGTTGGGATTGTAACTAGTACAGTAATGCCTGTGCATACTTGTTTCATTAAAAAAAAGTTTAATATCTGCAGGTGCAGTTTGACATGCCCTTAAAAGTTGTGGTGAAAATTTTGGAAAAATCTGTATATGAAGAATTGTATTAAAAGCTTAATCTTGGAATTTTTAAACCCGGAATTTGGCTAATTTAAGGGGATAAAAAACTTGTGAAAAATTCAGGAACGATCTTTAATGAAAAATGGCATGAAAAATTCACCTGCTTTTCAGGGGACGATTAAATTGATTCAATTGCCAATGATGTCTTTATTTTTAGTTTTTTATAGGAAAGATGTGTTGGTTGGGCCATGGTTTTGAAATTATTGGTTTCAGTTTACTGTATTGTGGTGATTTTCAGCTCTGAAAAACTTCTGATTAATGCTTACTTAATCATGTTTTGACTGAGATAGTTCTACAAACACGTCATTTGCACAACCGTCTGGTCTTTCATTGTCTCAAGGTAACCTGTGGCAACAATTTAATTGAACTTGGTCTAACATTAACTGTCATTCATAATAATAAATGTTTCACTTTATTTTGCATGATAAGATCTAAGCAAGATCTACATCGCTGATAGTGAGAGTAGTTCAATTCGAGCTGTGGATCTGAAAACAGGAGGATCTCAGTTGTTAGCTGGTGGTGACCCAATGTTCGCTGACAATTTGTTTAAGGTAGCTTTGATATAATTTCAGATACAAGTTACATAGATTTCCTGCTTTATTTTGGTCTATTAAGTTTCTTTATAAGAAGGAAAAAACTTGCAGCAGATTAGCTTGGGTGTTTAATGATACAAATGTTCTTCAATCTTCAAACTCACAGCTACACAACTTCAATTACTGATATATCATAGATTTATAACCTTTCTCTTTACAATTTCTCTCCTTGTAACCCAAACCTACCTTTATATCTTCAAACCTCTGCAGTTTGGTGATCAAGATGGAATAGGCTCTGATGTACTTCTTCAACATCCATTGGGGGTTTTGTGTGGAAATGACGGTGAAATTTATATTGCAGATAGCTACAATCACAAGGTAGACAACTCAGACCCAGTTACAATCACATGGCTCTTATATGCAATGTATCTTATAGAGAACACTGACTCGGTTATATAGCTAACTAACATCCCAGTACCAAAGGCTCCTCCTATGCAAAAGTATGGGAGAGGATTGCATGTAACTTGCCCTCGCATATGCAAAAAGGCTATTTCTAGATTTGAATCCTCGACCAACTGAGTTATATATATATATATGTGTGTGTGTGTGTGTGTGAGTGTGTGTGTACTCCACACACAGAAAAGAATGAATTTTTAGAATAATTTACGCATTCCTTTTGTCTTTACATACATTTTCCAATTCTCTCCTTATTCTTGCTGTATTGTCCTCAAAAGGCAAGGATTGACTGGTCATCCTGCTGGTTTCTATTAAGAATCAACATTTGGTGTCAGGCAGCTTTAAACATTAATTAGATACTTTAACCTTTTATGTGAAATCTTGCAAGGGTAGCTGATTCTTTTTCTACATACGTAGTTACATGTCATACGTGATTTAATTGTAAACATGTTCAGATACTCAGATTATGTCATCAAACATATTTTTTGTAGCTTTGGAATCATACGTTAAACACCTTAGAGACACAATTTAATTAATTGGAGGGTCAGACTTTATCTCCATTTTCCTCATTGACTGAATTTCCTCTTTTCCTTCCCTTTGTTATGTTTTAAATTATCAGATCAAGAAGCTAGATCCAACTAGTAAAAGAGTTAACACCATTGCAGGAACTGGAAAAGCTGGTTTCAAAGATGGAACGGCTGTAAAAGCTCAGGTTGGTAAAACTTTCTATGCTGTTTTCGTAAATCATCTCCTAGTTGGCATAAAAATTCCAGTTTTATATTCTTGTTATAAAATGTGGAATCATCCATTCAAGACATACTGCTGTGGATTCCTTTTTTTTTTTTTTTTTTTTTTTTTTTTTTCGTTTTAATACATGTAAGTGTGCAACTGTCAATTGTTTCAAAGGTGGAATGAATTTAGTGGCATGGATTTTGGTGGCATATAGTGCATAGGTTTGCATGATCTCAAGCTGATGAAGCACAATAAATGACAATTTTGTGGAAAATGACAGTTCTTCTAGGATTTGGAATATCAGATGCTCTCTTCCTGTTATTCCTCAACAAGTTGTTTAATGACCACTAGACTGTCAAAGAAAAGCACCACAAATGTATTGATGCTGCTTAATAATACTTTATGATATTTACACTAACTTGAAATATGCAACAAGTTTCCTGGGAATTATTCTACTGATGTGGTTAAGGTCCTTTTGTTACGTTTATTTATTTTTTCTTTATCAAGGAAACCCCTAAGTTCCCCTTTGATAAAAGATAAAGCGTTAAAACAATATATAAATAGGGATAAACCTTCACCTTACAAGTCAGATTTTTAAGGTTGAGTGAAACTCAATCCAAATTTTAAGATGGAATCAAAGTCTATCTTAAATCTATTAAAGAGGTCACTATATTCTCCATGCAAACTCAATAGAGTTGGGTATGATGAGGTGTATTTGGAAAAATCCAAGTTCCACATGGACTATATAAGTGGGGATAATTTTCACTTTGCAAGCCTGTTTTGTGGAATTGGGATGACTCAAACCCAAATTTTGACTTTCTTTTGGAGAAATTTCTTATTTTCCTTTTTCTACCATAGAAACAGGAAAAAGTGGAGAAATTTATGCTATTTGACATTGTTATCTGACCTAGTCTTGTTTTTGGGTCTATCCTGTAGATTCATTATTTAATAGAAAATTTTCACATGTTTGAATGCTTCTTTTTTCTCAACCATCCTTCTCACAAGTCTATTTGAAGATAAAACAAAGATGTATCTTGTGTTCTCAATATAAAGCTAATGTATGTGTAATATATTTATCATTTTTCTCGCAGCTCTCTGAACCAGCAGGAATTGTTGAAGGGAACAAGGGTATGCTTGGTTTACTTCCATCTACTTCATTGATTTTAGTGCTTTCACATATTGCTCTAAATGAGTCTAAGATGGAATAGAAACCTTTTTTACATACATGGACTTGAAAGTATTAATCTCAATGAAAGAAGACTTTTTATTCACTTTATTTATTTGAAACCGAACATCAACTTCTATATATAGAGAACTCTAATCCTAAAGTAATGATTACAAAGAGATGTCTAGAATCTTCTAACAACTTCTAGTAGTACACTTAATATCCTAGTAACAATACTCTCCTTCAAGCTAGTGAATGGATATATATATCATTCCGAACTCCATGTGAGATCATGACATCGTTCTGTAGGAAGACCTTTTTTGAAGAAATTGCTAAATGAAGCCCAGATGGGACATAAGAAGTATTGATAAGGCCACTATCCAATTTCTCTTTAATAAAGTGTCTATCTATCTTTATGTGTTTGGTCCTATCATGTTGAACTAAATTGTGAGCAATGTTAATAGCAGACTTATTATTGCAATAAAGAATCATAAACTCTTCACATGTCACTTTAAGATCATTTAGAATAATTCTCAGCCATAGCAATTCACACACCCCATGTGTCATAGCTTGGAATTCATCCTCTGCACTAGACCCTGCAACAACATTTTGTTTCTTACTGACCCTGCAATAACATTTTGTTTCTTACTAATCCAAGTCATCAAATTTTTACCCAAGAACATGCAACATCTTGTGAAGGATTTCCTATTTGTCACAGGCCCTGCATAATTTGGATCAATATACACTTCCATTTCTAATCTTTCATTCTTCTTAAATAGTAATCCCCTTCTTGTACTTGTCTTCAAATATTGAAGGATTTTGTTCATAGCTTATAAATGTCTCTTCCTCGAATCATGCATGAACTGAATAACTACACGTACAACATATAGACTATGTCAGGTTTGGTGTGAGCTTAGTAGATGAGCTTCCCCACAGATCTTTGATATCAGTCTTTATTCATAGTAGAATTCTCTTCATCACTTCGAATTCTATGGTTTTGTTCTATAGGAACTTTAGTGGTGTTGCAATCAATCTTACATGTTTCTTTGAGAAGATTAAGAACATACTTTTTTTTAGGAGATAAAAAATGTCTTTCTTTGAGTAAGTTACTCCTATCCCAAGGAAGTACTTTAATTAGCAAACTTTTCTTTCAAGATTTGTTTTTCTCATGCTCACCATCTCCTATAACAACCTTATAATCAACATAGACCAAGACTAGAGTAAGTTTACCTTTTGGAAATGCTTGATGAATTGGATATGGTCACCTTGACTCTATCAATAGCCCATGGAGTTCATAACCTGAGTGAGTCTACCAAACCAAGCACGGGGTGACTGTTTGAGTCCGTACAAGGCTTTCTTCAACTTGTGCACTTTGTTCCCTTCTTCAATAGACCTAAAACTTAGAGGAATTTCCATGCAAGAATATTCCCTTCTTCCTCCAAAAGTCCATGCAAGAAAGCATTTTTCACATCAGATTGTTACAATTGTTGATCAAAATAAATTGTCAATGAGAGAATGACTCTAACAATCTTCATCTTTGTCATTAGAGAAAATATCTCCTCATAATCAATGCCATACATTTGAGTATATCCTTTAACCATGCTTTGTAACAGTCTAATGTGCCATCGGATTTGTACTTTACATTATAAACCCATCTTCATCCTACCACCTTTTTATCCGGTGGCCTGTCAACAATTTCCCATGTTTGGTTCTTTTTTTAAGGCACTCATCTCTTCATTCATGGCTTGAACTCAATAGTCATCCTTCAATACTTCTTGCATTGATGTAGGGACTCTAATTGCATCAATGAATGACTGAGAAGAAACTTTGGTGTTGCATAGAAAGATGTTTAGTGGTCACAAAATGAGGAATAGAATGCTTGGTATATGACTGAGTTCTTTTACTCAAAAGTAATGGGTAAGAAAGTTACATAAGGGTTTAGGACTCTAATTCCAATTGTCCTTGTCGTTGCAAGATCCGGAAAATACAATGAGTGGGAAAGAAAGTTACAGAACAGTTTAGGTCATGAGTAAGCTTTTAAATGGAAATAAGGTTATTTGAAAGATTTGGAACATAAAGGACATCTTTAAGGTTAAGGGATCACAAACGAGAAATATTACCATGTCCAATTATTGGGATATGAGTCCTATTGACAATAGTAATGTGATTACCATAAAGAAAAATATATGTTGTGAAGAGAGACGAATGAGGGGTCATATGGTCTATTGCACCAGAGTCTAATCGCTCTTACATAAAGTTTTAGAAGCATTAAAAGAGGAATTGAAGTTCCTACCAGTCATAGTTAGAGAGTAAGTACTAAAAATTGGCTTATTGATAGACTCCACAAGAGATTTTAGACGTTCAATTTCAGCATGTAGTGCGTGCATTGCTTCTTCAATTAAATAGGAGTCTTGTCAGGATTTTCAAAATCTGAAGTTGCCTGATAAGCTTTCCTTAAGGGTTGTCCTTTTAATTCTGCTTGACGATTGAGAGCTTTTTCCCTTCCATGTAGCTTGAAGCAAGTCTCCTTACTATAGCCAGATTTCTTACAATAAAATCACCAAGGATCTTCCTTACTTTTAAGTTGGGTTTAGTGTTTGCTAGATTTGAAGTCCCAGGTTTGGAAGCCTTTTCAGAGAACATTGTAGCTTCTTCAATGGAGGGCTCATTCATCATGACCATTTGATGAGTCTCCTCACCTCGACCAATGTAGAAGACTTCAGAAAGAGAAGGAAGTCTTTTCATCCCACGAATTTGTGCCCTAACGAGGTCATATTCAAGATTCAATCTTGATAAGAACTTAAATATCTGAGATTGTTCAATGAATTGAGCAAGAGTAACAACATCTTTGCTAATTTCAAGTTTCAAATTTTGATTTTGGTCCAACTCAATCCACAGGCCCTTTAACATTCCATAATATTCTACAAGAGAGAGAGTCTTGCTTGACACCAAAGATCTTGCTTTCTAACTCATAACAGGTAGAGATGTCTTGTCGCCTGGAATAGGTATTTGCAAGGTCTTTCCATTGAAGAAGTCGTAGCACTCATCCTCACACACCTTGAGAAATCTGCTAATGTTAATCTTTCAAATGATGCCAGTGAATTCATCTTTGCAACAACAATCTAGTTCAAACTCTATGCAACTTTGGGTTAAGCAAAACTTTTAAGATGAACCTTCGAATCAAGGATTTTGCGGTTTTGGTCATGGGCTTGATGACCACAATGGTTTTGGTCGTGGTGATTGGTACTCTAATATACAGTACCAATTATGCTTCAGGTTTGGACATATTGCTACATATTGTTGTCCTTATTATGATCAGTCCTATTGGCCGCAAGTCAATAGTCTAAGAACTCCAAGGCTCTAAGAATTTTAATGTTCCTTTAATCCTAATTCCTGTGGTGCACAGGGTGAAAATGAATAGCACTTGGCCCTCCTTCATGGAATCCATCTCTTGCCCCACCATGCCCTCAATTTCAACACCAACCAAGTGCCACCGTAACTAATAATAGTATTGCTCCCAACAATGCGTGGTATCCGTACTCTAGACCTTGTTTTCTTGTAACTGACTCACAAAATATTCAATAGCTTGGTTCGTTTGAAGGTCGTGACTAAAATTTCTTCGGAAATGGTCAACGTTTGGATATACATTCAGGTCCATCTCAGTTTCCCTTTCGCCTAAACCCTAACATTTCCTTTACCGATGTAGTTTACTTCATGTTCCCTCTATCACAAAAGTTGATTAGCGATAGTAAATGAAGTTCTGGTTCGTGGTCAAGTCTGTCCATATGGTCTCTATTAATTTTTCACAACTAGTTGTTTAGTTTCTGATTTTGTTAATATTGAATCTTCTGATAATAATTCTTTGTGGCAAGCTAGACTATGGCATCCCATTGGTTACACAAAAAATTGTGTTTGCTAAAGATACGAATCACTACATTAAATATCTTAGAAAATACTTCTCATTATTAGTTATTGATTTTGTTCATTATTAATATACCTCTTCTTCATTTTAAATAAAAATACTTGTGTGTACGCTACACTCAATTACAAGCAATCCTTTCCACATGCTATTAGAGCCATACCATCCACACCGTGACCTGTTTTGTTTCCAATTCGTTGTTAGGCCATGACTTTTTCCGTAGATATATTGGTGCCGACTTTGTCACTCTAACATCCTTAGGTAAACAATATCTGATACAATATTTTGGCTCTGTGGCAGCCGTAGCTTCCTCTGAGCATTTTTGTTTTCTGACAACCGCGCCCTTTGAGTACTTTTGCACTCTGGTAGTCGCCATGCCGTCCCAGCATGTTTTGCTCTCTGATGACTATTATGCCCTTTGAGCATTTTCTGTTAATTGGAAGTTGTCACCCTTTGAGCATTTTTTGGCCCTGGGAAACCGCCGCGCTCTCGGAGCACTGTTTGCTTTTTAGCAGCTGTTGTATCCTTCCAGCATTTTTAACTCTTCAGCAACTGCCACGCTTTCCACGTGTGTTTTGCTCTTTAGCAACCAAGTGCTTAATATGCTTACAAAATCTCTCAAGATATCTCACATTAATGATGTTTTTAACAAATTTAACTCATGTACACTACACACGAGGTATTAATATATTTCTTCTTCGTTATTAATCAGCATGTTATTGTGTACGCTACACACAGTTACAAGCAATCCTTCAATAATGCTCAATCATTGTAATGTACCTCGCTCAAATAATAAAGTATTTCATTTTTGTTCTGTATCTTTTGTCAATAAATCTGATCTCGTTCACTCTCCCTCGTCTCAAAGTGTTTCCCATGCACATAGAGCTAGTGTACTGTTGCGACCATTTTGTATAAGTTAGCCTTTAAATATTTATATACATGAACTATAGTGGACATAACTGTCATCACATTATGTATGATTACATAATTCCTACACCTTTTTGTGGTACAAGTACATATCTTCTTTTTGGGGGTCGTTGATCACTCGATTCAATTATTTGGTCTAAAATGAATTAACTTTAAATCATCCTTAATCTTACAAATTTCTTATTTTGTTTTCAGGGAGATTATTTATAGCTGACACAAACAACAGCTTAATTCGATATCTAGATTTAAACGCTGATGAACCTGAACTCCGTACCTTGGAGCTTAAAGGAATTCAGCCTCCTAAACCAAAATCAAGATCTTTTAAACGTCTTAGACGGCGAGAATCAGCCGATACAGTGCCAATTACGATTGATGCCGTTTCATCAAATGAAGGAAGCTTGTCGATTAAAATATCATTACCAAGCGAGTATCATTTCTCAAAGGTCCTCACCCTCCTTTATTTCAAACACTAGTAATTCAATTCTTTGCATACAAGCGAGATTATATATTTCATTGACTATTGTCCTAAATTTACATTGCAGGAAGCGCGCAGTAAATTCAGCGTGGATATTGAACCTGAAGATGCTGTGATTATTGAACCCCTCGATGGATTCCTTAGTCCAGAAGGATCTGCAACTCTTCACTTTAAGAGATCCTCCAACTCTGCTTCAATGGGAAGAATTAATTGTAAGGTATGCCTCATTATAGAACTCAGAATTGGTCGGATTCTGAAATACTATGGTTTGCCTCACGCCTTCAAACCTTTTTCTTAAGTATAAGATCCTTGAAATTCTAGTTCTGTTTAGAAATATCAATAAAAACTTTGGCAGTTGCTTTCTCTAATGTTGGGAGGCTTAATTCTGAAGTGACTGACTTTTACTCCAATTTTGTTTAGCTTTTTTATGTATACAACTGCAATGATTATAAATCCACTTCACATAGCCTCGGGTGGTGGTGGTAGTGATGGACAAATTCATCGAGCATAAATGTAAAAAGAATTGAATTCTCTCTTTACAGGTTTACTATTGCAAGGAAGATGAAGTTTGTTTGTACCAGTCTTTGCTGTTTGAGGTCCCCTTCCAAGAGGGAATTTCTAGCCCTGCCAAAGCAGACGTCACTCTTGCACATTTTGTGAAACCCAAAACTTCAACCAACAACTTACTGCAGACAGTTTCTCCTTGAGTGGGGGACACCTTAAACCAGATTCTCTAGCTCTTCTTTCTCTTCTTCGTCTTTTGTTTCTTTTTCTGTATATAATAATATTCAAATGATCAAGTCATAATCTTTCTTCTGATACAACACATCATAAGTTCATAACTAGCAAAATTCAGGGTATTATGTGCCATTTCTCGCATCTCTGAAGATGTCGTCATCAATCATCATTGTGTAATAATGTTAAATAATTTATTTTATTATGTATATTCATTATTATAATGGTTGTTTTGAGCATAAGCAAGGATGACATTCGTGCATCATTCATATTGTGCTGGTTTGGAGGTCAATAATGAACATACTAATATTTTTATACAAATATATATAATGGACGGTTAACACTTTAGATGGGTTTCCGAAAAATGACTAAAGGAAAGAAAAACAAATAAAGCGTTTTGTGAATTATTTATTTGTTCGGAACCTTTTTTCACTCTCTCCAACCTGTTTGCCTCTTGAAAATTTTGGTGGCTAACAATGGCAGTTTTTTTGTTAGCTTGTTGATTCATAGAAGTATGTCAAGCCCTTACACAGGTAGCAAAGCAAATCTACTGAGTGAAGGGTAGCCTTTGTTGGTAGAACTTGGATTATAATATTAAGATAAAGCAGTCATACCTGTTAGTTGGCTATCAAATGTACGACTGCTTCTTCCTGCACCTCCATAATTTTTTAAATTTCAGCAATAGACATGAGTAAATTACAAAATTATCCCTGCTGCTATAAATTAAGGTTTTGAACGGAAGAGGAGCAGTGCAGTTCTGAACAGAGGTGGAAAGTGTGACAGTGGTGGGAGGTTCTGACAGTGCTGGAGTGGCGGATTGAAGGCGTTTTGGGCGGCCGTTGGTCGGAGTGGGTAGTTGAAAAATAACGAGAGTCATCGTCGTCGAGGTATTTGGTATCCAATTTTCGGTTTTTCACGGATTCTAGAAACTGTAAGAATTTTATATTTACGGTTTTTATAAGTCGTGGGTTTAAAATCAGGATATTAGACACTAACAGATTGTAGAAACCGTAGTTAAATCAACATTTATAAGAGCTTACAGTTTATACAACCCGTAGGTGCATAGGTGTATGACAAAAGTCTATGGATTGTAGAAATCGCATATCAAATTTTTTTCACTTCTAAGGTTTGTACAAACCATAGAACAGTAAAAAAAATTTTCGTAGAACAGTAGAAATTTTTTTTTTCTTCTGTATGTACAAACTGTAGAACAGTAGATAATTTTTTTCTCTTATGCGGTTTGTACAAACCGTAGAATAGTAAAAAAATTTTTCTTTTCTGCGGTTTGTACAAACTGTAGAACACTAGAATTTTTTTTTCTCTTCTGGAGCTTATACAAACCGTAGAATAGAAAAAAAATTTCTACTGTTCTATGGTTTGTACAAACCGCAGAAGATAAGTTTTGAATTACTTACGTTTTCTACAAACCATAGAACAGTTTATCAGTAAAAAAAAAAAAGTCCACCACCGCCGTCCTCTGCCACCAATCCACCACAACTACCTCTACAATCTAAAATTAAACTTACAATGATGCTTACCTTCCTTTCAATTGCTTGAATGGGTGCCAAAATGATGCAAGTGGAGGTTTGTGGGTCGCGGTTCGTGAAAACCGTGAATGGAGAACCAAGGATGGAGAACCAACACTAGCAACCAACAACCAAAGTGCACTTCATGTAGATCTGCACTGGTAAAGTGGGATACGAGCACTAACGGTGGAGGTGGAGGTGGAGGTGGAGGTGCAGCCGCTGTTGGCAGAGTTTGAATGAGGTGTAGTGGAGTTCGAATGGGGTGCGGGCAAAGTGAAGGAAGAAAGGATATGAAGGGTGATGGAGGGTATGAAATTTTTTAAAAATGGTTAAACGGTAAATTTGCCTAGACTATAGAAGTGCAGGAAGATGATATGGAGGTGCAGGAAGAAGCAGTCCAAATGTACAGTACCCCAAGCTTGTGATTGGTCCGGTAGATTTGAGAACTAAAAAGGGAAAGTGAAAAAAGATGGGAAGTGCGACGGAAACAAAATGAAAGTATGGTTGTTTCTATTATCAGAAAGAAAATGTGAAGAAAAATATAGGAAAAATGTATTGTAAGTAATTTGAGTGATATAATAAATTTAAAAGATTGTAAAATTATTGTTGTTATTATAAATTGATTTTAATTAAATAAATAATTAATAATTATAATATTAATATAATAATAATATTATTATTTTATTTTTTATTTTAATATTTTTGTGAATATGTTATATGATATAATTGTTAATACTTACATAAATTGATTATGTTAAATGTAAACACAACATCATATCTTTAAATTGTAGGTAAATATAATCGGTTACTTTTTAAATATTTAGCTGAACAATTTTTTAAATATTGTTGTTTTTTTTAACAAACGTTAATAGTTAATATGTTAATTTTTTTAGTAAGAGATTTAAACCCGCAGCCTATCTTTTCCTCTCTTCCATTTTTGCCATGAAACAAACTTTATATTTCTTTCAAATGTGTTCAAAAGTACTTCGTTCAATTTGCACCTTGCAAATGCCCGACTAGGTGTTCTAAAGACAACATTAAACACAAACTTTACTATGTTTAAATTAATGAAAAAGAAGAAAAAAGAAATAAAATGAAAAATTTACTTTTTACTAATTGTTTAAGAAGAAAATTAAAAAATTGGATAGATGGAATCCACTTTATACACCCAACCTAAGGAGGCTAAATTGGTGGGAGAGTTCCTTTTTATTTTCTGTATAGTTGTTTTAAAATTATATACATTTTAAATAATTTTATGATGAGGAAAATAGTAGAGTAAAAGGTTGATGTTTTTTTTGGTAGATTTAATATTTTGCAAAAAATATTTATTTATTTTTATTTTCTCTTTGTTAATCTAAATAACTATTGAAGGAGTGCTTATACATTGACAACCTGATGTGGCATTACACCCAGGTTACAATCCCACGTGACATTTATGTGGCTACTCTAGTGGCTACTCTTGCCTTACGTGGACAGTACTGAAAAGTTCACAAAAACTTTTGAAGCTTTTAAGTATTTAACCTTATATACTTAAGTGTTTAACTGAGCATTACTTTCTGACCCTATATCCAAACAACCATCTAAGTGCACCCATGGCCTTCCCAACTCAAATCTTCACATCTTTTTAGTTCTGGGACGACGAATAATGAAGTCTGCCATTACTTGATCCTATAATTCCCTACCATTGCCATAAGTAAGGAATGAACAGTACTCAAAAGGCCACTACAACCTTTGAATCTTCTAAGTGTTTAACCTTATATATTAAGTGTTTAACTAGGCATTACTTTCATACCACACATCCAAGCAACCATCTAAGTGCACCCATGGCCTCCAAAGCTCAAATCTTCACATCTTTTCAGTTTTAAGACGAATTAACAGGTCTATCAATCCTTCATTCTATAATTTCCTAACACGGTCATAACTAAGGAATGAACCGTCCTGAAAAGCCCACAAAAACCTTTGAACCTTCTAAGTGTTTAACCTTATATACTTAAGTATTTAACTGAGCATTATTTTTTTATCACACATCCAAACAACCATCTAAGTGCACCCATGGCTTCAACCCGTCGCAATCATAGCTTCTCATACGCTTCAGCATTCTCCCCTAAACCCACAAACAGAAATACCACGTTTTGTCATCGTCGTCCACCTCTCCCACCGTTCGTCGCGCGCCACTTCCCACCACCGTCCGTCGCACTCAACTTCAACACTCAACTTCAACAGAAGGTTTTTGCTTTTCCCTCCCAGACTCTCCACATTCCACCCTCGAAACCAAATCTTACCTTTCAAACTTTCTAAAAGATTTTCCTTTTTTCGTCACACAGACTCTCCACATTCCATCTACCAAACCCAACTTTTCCTTTCAAACTTTCTAAAAGAGACTCTCCACATTCCACAACTTTTCCTTTCAAACTTTCTAAAAGAGACTCTCCACATTCCACCCGCAAAACCCAAGCTTTTCTTTTAAACTTTCTAAACTTTAGGAAAAAACCTATAATACCCCTCCTTACGAAATACCACATATGTCTCTTAGCCACATAAAAAAATTTGCCACATATACAATTCTAAAATTTTATTTTTATTACTTTTATCTACCTTCCATTTTCTTTCCATTTTTTTTTGAAACATTGATAATAAGGAAATGAGATCCAAATGAAACTCTTATAGTATTTGTAAGAAATTTGTGGGAAAGATTGGTTTATCCATATAGTAAAATTTATTAACAAGAGGACCATACCAATTGGGATTAACCTAAAATTTTGGAATTGCATCTCTTGATAGTCATTCAACTTATGTATAAGCAATCTAGCAGAGAAAATAAAAAAATAAAAAATAGAACAAATATTTTTAAAACTAAAATTAATTTATATGCAAGTTAAAATAAATTAGAAAAATACATAAAACTTTTATAAATTTACTTATATATATATATATATATATATATATAAACTAGTTTTAGTTATACAAAAATTTAATAATTTTGTTTTTTATGTGAGTACCAATTATGGAAACCTTTATATAAACACAACTTATGATTTGTTTGGTAAAGTGGAGAGAAAGATAATTAATTTTTTATGTTCAGTCAAACAAATTTAGAAAATTAGGAGACACCTATACCATTTTCTATTTAATTATATTGATCTTTTTTATTATATTAATTAAATTGTGCCACTTTCAAAATATTTTCTTCTACTTTTACCATACCAAATCACTAAGCATTCAATTATATATATATTTTTTTAAATTTCTTTACTCTTTATTTCTCTCTCTTTTGATTCTCTGAAAACTTAGTGCTTCTTCTTAACGGTGTATTTCGAACTCCAAAAAATAAAAAATTAATAAAAATTAAATATCGAGACAAACATTATTTCTTTGTCTTTCTTCGTTGGTGAGAAGAGATATGTGAAGAAAGTTAATTTTGTAATATTTTTTAATACAATTAATTTAATAATTTATTAATTATGATAGTAAAATAAATATAAATAATAATAGTTAATGATAATAATAATAATAATTAAAATATTAATAAATTTAATACAATTATAAAATAGTAATAATAAAATATTAATAAAAATAGAAAATAATAAAGTAATAATAAAAATAAGATAATTTTATAAAAACAAAATATCAATTATATTAATATTAGAAAATATAAAAAGATAAATTATAAATAATAATCATAATAATAAAAATAAAATTGTAAAATGATAATAAAGTAATAATAATAAAATTATAATTATAATAATAATCAAAATAAATTTATAAAATAATAATAATACTTTAATTTTTTATTTTAATTCTAATTTTAAAATAATTGATATTTTTTATAATTTCATGTATCAAAATAATAATTTATCAATCAAACTCAATAAATTAATTATATTTAATCTTAAATTAACTTTAACTATAATTTTATTTATAAAAAAATTATTTTATCAACTACACCTATGATATCATTTACAAATTTTTATAATTTTCTTTTTCTTTTCTTAACATTCTTCTCTTAATTCAAATAACAAAACTTTTTCATATTTTCATCTCAAATTTATTTTCTCAAATCTACTTCTTCATCCAAACAAATCTTAAAAATGAGTGAAGATCGTGACAATCTTACAAAAATATTATCTTTTACAGTTTTGGTTTTTCATTTGATGTGGAACCAAACCCAGGGCTTAAGACATGTTTATATTGACTATATAATCGCAGTAGTGTGAATTTCGATGTACCTTCAACTCGTGAACAACAGCAAAAGGTTCCTTTTTTGGATATAGTGACAAATGGATCCTTTGAGAAGTTCATTAGACACCACTTAATTTGATCATAAGACAAATATTAGTCGCACAAACCAAGAAATAGACACACCAAGGGGTTAAAAAACACAAAAAAGTTGCACAAAATATCTCGTGACATAACACATTGAGATCTTCGAAGGGAGAAAGATGATGCTTTACGAAAATACTGCATCCGATAAAAATCGTGTTTTAGAATACGATTTTAGTTTTGACTATTTTTTTTTATTTCTTCTAAAATCTTATTTCATATTACAATTTTATTAACATTTTTTATATTTTTTGAATCATGTTTTCAAGCAAAACATGTCTTTATCTATGTTTTTGTTAATTTGTTCATTTTCGTAAATACAAACTAAAATTACACCGTTTCATAAATTTGCTGAAAGACTAGATATCAAAGAGAGAGAAGAGAAATATTTTTAAATTTAAATCAAAGGAACAGAGAAAAAAAAACAGCTTTTGTTTCTTATATTTTTCTTATCTCTGTTTATTTTTCATCTTGTTATCATTTTTCTCAGCACTTTTCAATTCCAACTATATAAAGAAAAAATATTCAAATACAAGAGGTGGTGGGATGGGACAGAAAGTATGAGAACACATCCAATCGCACCTCTTGACATGACACTCTTATTTTATTAAGACTAACTTCATTACTACAATAAAAACATAATTGCATGATTGTTTATTTTTTCACGTTAGATTTTTGCACTTGAGCCCCTGAGTTTAATCACTTTAAACATGTAAGTATGCAATCCTGAAACTTGAATGCACCATTTGATTATGTAGCAGACGGGGTTTTGGTCGGATTCAGTTATTGTTTGTCACAATTTTCTTATGATGATGATGAAAGCATACTCTGGTTATTTCACAGCCAAAGGCGAAAATCATTGCACGAGACCACGTTTCGCGTAGAGATTAGACAGTAAAGCATGTCTCTTTCAAGGAGGCAAACTTGTCTTGCATGTCATTTGGATAGATTCGTTTCTGATTTCCCATTTCGGACTCAGATTTTTTCATTTCTTTAAGCTAATAAATAATAATTAAATGTAATCTTCCCAAAGTTGTCTCAGTAATCCAACCAGGTTTTCGCCAAGACGTAACGTAGAGTGAACCAATAATGGAATGTCATGAAAACTTTCTAGGTTGTATGAAGAGGTTGAGTCCAACTTTTTCAAAAGAACAAAAAACCAAACAGTGGCCCAAATAATAAGAAATTATTAGGTACTCCGAACTGTAATCTATTTGTATGATCCTAACCAATATTTGTAAAACACATTTGTGAGTAAAAGAGTGGCATGGCATGCGTTCCTTTTGTGTATCTAGGGTGGCATGTGTGTGCATGCCCTCTAATGATTGTGACGAATAGAAACAAACAAGTGTGACCCCTCCAATGCACCATTGCCATGTCATGAATGCCTTCAAAAGCCACTTCTTTAGCTGCATTTACCCCCAAAGCATCACCAAACATTTATCAATTTCCAAGCGTGAACATCATATCAAATTCTTGCAGGTAAAGGCACAGCCAATTTTGTATTAGAATAATAGTCTCTACAACTTTTGTCACATGCCCAAAAGAAAAGGGTAAAACAATCCACACAGAGCATCATCATTTCATCTGACCATCAATGTTGGCCGTTGGTTAAGAGATGGTAACGACCCACCACTGTTTGATTGAAATACTTTACCCACTTTTTTTTCTTCTCTCTCGTAAGGGTAAGTAGTAAACCTTGCACTGTATGTAGTTAAGGTACACTCTGAGACAAAAGTCACAGAGCTTCAAAAATTACCTCACAATTGGCTAAACCTCCAAATAGGTTTGTAATTTTAAAATAATAGTGAAAGGATGTGTGAGTTGTTGCATTTATTTTTATCACAATATTGACCATTAATTGTCTCGTTAACAATTATAAACATACTTTATATTCAAAAGTTTTTTTTTCTCCTTAAAGAGTCAAATCATTAATTTGCGTTGCATCAAATGAAAGTTAACAAACTGACCCGTCTAATAAGTTTATAATATTTTATTAAGATAGTGAGTACCTCCTTCCGGTTACTATTGGAATTTAATGTTTGTCCAACTAAAAATGGAAACACAAAGAGAGAGAGAGAGTAAAACCTAATCTCATATTTTAATTTGGCAAGTTGAGGTATTTGTTAAAGAAGCCTAAATTTGTTACAGTGAGCAATTAGAACCTAAATTTTAGAGGCAAGTTGTCCAGTCAAATATACCTAAATTTTCCTCATCCAACATGCCATGTCACGTCACTGTCTTCATCTCATTTGTTATGGGAAAACTTCCAAGTACGGTGTTTTTCATCTTGGTTTTCTAGTCAAACTTTCAAATGTTAACCTACTGGGCTATTTTTGTCCTTCTTCAACCTATAATTTTATATGATACAAGTCAAAATAATATTAAAAAAAGAGGTAAATGAATCATCACTTTTTCGTTTCGTAAAACTATACATCAAAGTGTAAAATAAGAATATTAAAGAAGTGTATTGCAAATTAGAAAATCGAAAATTATAATGAACACAGAAAGAAAGCAGGGGTAAAAATGAAAGAATGGAAAGTAAAGAGAAGGACGCGTGGATCCTCGTGAATTCTCTTTCTCTTTCTTAATATCGTCTTCTTCTTCGCTCATTCTTCATTCAAATACGAATTCCAATTCTTGCAATTTCTGATCACTCAATCATCGCCTTCTCTGTTTTCAAAAACAATTCCAATCATATCCCTCTTCTCTCCATCATTCTCTCCTCATGGCGTCATCGCAACACTCCAATCACAAGAAGCGCCGCAAACTCACGCACCACGCTTCCCTCGCTCCCGCTCCCTGGACTTCCCAAACCGAACACCGCATCTACGCCTCCAACCTCCTCCACGCGCTCCGCCGTAACAGCCCTGCCGCCACCCGCGACGTCCGCGCAGCCGCCGACCGTGCCCTCGCCGCCACGGCCAAAGGCCGAACTCGCTGGAGCCGCGCGATTCTCGCGAATCCGTTTGGCCGGTGGAAGCGGAGGAACCACAAGAAAGCCAGGAAGTCCGGCGCCGGATTGGTGAAGAAGAAGACGCCGGAGATTCTAAGAACGGTCCCGCCGCTGCAGAAGAAAGCGCGCGTTCTCGGACGGTTAATCCCCGGCTGCCGGAATTTGTCGTTCCCGAAGCTTCTAGAAGAAGCCGGTGACTACATATCTGCCTTGGAAATGCAAGTGCGAGCCATGACGGCTCTCGCCGACCTTCTCGCCGGCGGTCCCGCGCCCCCCGCTCCGCTCCGTTCGAGTTGACCTACTTTGTTTTTTAGTGTTTCTATTTTTGTTTATTATATATATGTTTATATATCGTTTTTTATTGGTTTTCAGCTTTGAATTCCTCTTCTCTATCCTCATTTTTTTTTTTATTATTTCAGTTGAGGAAGTTATTATCGAGAATAATAAGATATGTTTTATACTGTTTATACTAATAGTACTACGATATAGTATACTTTTTGAAGCTTGGGATAAAGTATTAACACGCTCTCAATTATTGATGAGAAACAAATTAAGACCTTCAAATTTATCTGTAGTAGCAGAAGAACCAGTTTTTCAGTTGATTTAGTCCTCGTATACAAATTGAAAATATTGCTTGTTTCTTTTTTAATGTAGAAACAATTGATTAACTAGTTCTAATAAATGTAATTTTTGAATCACATTTTTGACTGTGAAACTGAAAAGGAACATAGGGTTGGGTGAGATTCATATGTGAGGTGAGTGATGAGATTTGGTTGCATAGCATTGCATGCGAGTGACGTGGCATTTGAAGAATAAGAATGGTGATTGGGGTTTTGTATTTGCATCCACATTGTTCTCCTTGGAACAGACAAATATGGGTCAGATCCTACACAATGTTCTTTCTTTCTCTCTCTGCCCAAACACCTTTTTCCCTATTGAGTCCTGACACGCGTGCAACCTTCACAATACATCTCTCATGCCATGTGGCCACCCTTTCCTCCATTTTTCAACTTTCATTTCTCAATATTCATTTCACATTCTTTGTCGTTTCCCTTAACCATCACATTCCACGTGCACCCATTTCCTTCCATCATCTCTGTCCCTATTTTTTCTTATAAACCTTTATTTTTAATTCTTCATTTCACCATGTCAAACAACATCTCGACACGTATATCTTTAACATATGAGTATTTATCAGCCACATTGTCTTTAAAATATTCACTGACAACACCCTAAAAATATAAAGGTGACCCTACTTTATGGAACCCATCTTAAGGAATATGTATTCTCTTTTGCCATAGATATTCCATAAACTATACTTCATTTTGACCTCATACCATGACACGTTTAACTATTTCTTTATAGCAAAAACAAACATGGATTTCGTGTCAGTGTGCTTGCCTATAAAATTATGTACATGTTTCTTTGATAGCCTTTCAAAATTGGGTTTATTTTATGGCCCTGAAATGGGATTAATTAAAGTCCTTAATCTGTTAAATAAGACCACTAGTTTGTCTGTTGGTGCATTTTGCCTGACGTGATCATCGGTGTCGTCATCTGTGGTTCCAAACTCTGGATTTGTGTTTTAGACAGCTCAAATTTGGTGCACATGATGGCTACGTAAGCATGCCAAGTACTGCTTATTAAGTGCTTTAAGAGCCTTGGGACCTAAAACATCATAATTATTTGGGTATTCAGCCTTGTCGTATTTGTTGTCTAATGAAAATGATATTGATAATTTAAAATAATTTTTTCCTTATTTATATCTTCAAAGAGACTGGTATCTTTAGTAACGAGTCACAACCAAATCCTATAAAATAAAAGAAAATAATATTACCTTCAAAGTAATATTACCTTCAGATTAAAATCTCAAGTCACTTTTTTTTTTATTTATATGATGTTTAGTTTGTTCATTTTAACATAATACGAGACTTAATTCGTATTTGAATTCCAAAAAATTTTAGACGAATGTAGGTATATTCTATAACGATATTTTTCTCCTAATTAAAAGTATTATTTACTTATAGATATTTTAATAGTAACCCTTACTTACACCACTAAACACTATAATGAAATATTTTTAAATTTTATGATAAGGAGAATTTTGATAGGAGAGATCTATAAATCGTATTTATCTATATCGGATTTATGTTAACTGATAGACGAATAACAAGTCTAATACCATTTGTTAGCCAATTTGAGGTGGGGAAAAAATGAAATAAAAGTGTTACGTAAACACATTTGGGTGTTGGTGGTGACGTTGTCACTATTGAATTGGAGTTTTCCCATTGGAACTACAATTGGAGGGTCTGTTTATCAGTTTGAACATTTTAGAAAAATAATTTCTTTGTATTATTATCTGTGGTAAATGTGGTTCGGTTTGCTATTATGGGCATGTTCATTGTTTTTGGGGCACCAGGCGCATATGCGATTTATTTACCGGGATTTAAATTTCTGAAAATTATAACTATTTCAATAAAGTTGTTGATAAATTGGGAAAACAGAAAAGATGAAAAGTAAAAAAAAAAAAGAATAAAACAATGTTGTCATAGAAATAAATTAATGAAAAAAAAAAAAAAGGAAATGGAAGTACTACTACACGTGGCCTTTTCAAAGGATAGAAAACGACAAATGGGAAGGGCAAGTCATGTGGAAGTAGTGATACCTATACTCCTTTTTTTCTCCCTTTATTTTTCTCACAAAATATATAACGAAAAATATATAAAAAAGTGGAATCAATCTTCATGCAATTCGTGCCGACAATGTCTTCTTTTTTATCTTTCCAAAATTGCCAAAAATGTGTACAACTAGGGTTTAGTTAGAATCTACAAAATAGTGTGGATCTAGCTATGAGAATATTTTTTCAGTCAGACTATTCAATACCTTCTCTCCATTTTTTTATTTTATCAGTTCTATTTATAACTAATTGTTTTTTTTTTTTGAGTTTGTAATTTCCTTTAAAAATTAATTATTTTATTGAGTTTCTAATACCTTTTTAAAAAATTAAGGTTCATATCCTTTTTATCTTATTTTAAGTTATAATCTTAATTTCACGATTTATTAAAGTGTTTTCCAAGTTTATTTTCAGATTATATATTTATTCTTGTTTGATTATAACATAATTTTTCTATATTTTATGAGATATATATTTTAATTTATTCTGTTAATACTTATGTTTTATTATTCTACATAGTCTTGAACAATAAGAATTATTCAGATAAATTGAAATACTATCTAGTACTACAACTATAAACATTTTTTTTTTATATTATCAACTAATTAGCAAATAGAACATTTGCTGACTAAACCATGCTTCAGACTCAAATATAAACAAAAACAACTTTGCGTGCTAAATAAATAGAAACAGTTAATGTGAAATTGACTTCTATATTTTGTAAAATTCTCAAGTTCAATTTCTATTCTTTTCGGCAATTTTAGTTGTTTAAGTTTTAATATGTAATTTTGTTCCTTAAACTTTTTTACAAAATTTTAAAATCCCTTAATACTTAATTATCTTTGCTTAAGTCCAGTTTCAGTTTTTAAAATATACTAAACCACTTTCAAACTTTATTCGATAATAAGTCAATTTTTTAAATGGATTATAATCTTTTTGGTCTATTTCAACCATGTATCTGACCATTAAGCTTGTTTTAAAATTTCTAAAAAATATATTTTTAAAATTTAAATTAGTAAAAGTAATTTTAAATCTAAATATAATACAATATAAATTATAATCTATACGATTTTAAAAATAATAATAGTTTTAAAATATATGTAGTTTTTAAAATAATAATATTTTAAAAATAATGTTTATTTTATTAATCGTTTAAAATGATCTCTGAAGTGGAGATTTTTTTATTTTTATGGGGATGTGAAGAGGAGATTCTTATGCCGGTTCTGAGAGTGATTCTTTCTACACCTCCATATTGATTTTCTGCACTTCCATAATTTTAACATATTTCCATTTTAATCTTGAAAAAAGACAAAAATAACCTTTATTATGGTAACTGGGATTTTTTTTTTTTCACTTTGCTGGTTACACAAACCGCAATACAATTAAAAAATAAATACATTGCGGATTGTACAACTCGCAATTTCATGTTCTGCACCTTTCACATTGCGGGTTGTACAACCCGCAATATAAAACTTTTTTTAAATACATTGCGGGTTGTACAACCCGTAATACAAAATTTTTTTAAATACATTGCGGGAGCCCGCAATGTATTTAAAAACAATTTGTGTTACAGTTTATACAACCTGTTACTGTGGTGTAGTGGTAATTATCACATTATTTTTACACCTGGGTTGTACAACCCGTAATGTATTTAAAAAAAAATTTGTATTGCGGTTTGTACAACCAATGACAGTTATTATGAATGAAAGCTATTTTAGTCTTTTTCTCAATGCTAAAATGAGAATATGTTAAAATTATGGAGGTGCAGGAAGTCACCATGGAGGTGCAGGAAGAATCACTCCGGTTCTGAAACCCAAGTTAGGGTTGTTGAAGTTGAGACCATACACAATGATGGGCTTCAAGTATAGAAAATGGGTTTTTTTCCTTCCTGCACCCTACATTAATAGCAAAAAAAATTAAAATACCCTCACAACTACACGTCCCTTTTCATGGGAATTTTAAGAGGAAGGAGAGAAAAACTTTGGATTTGATTAAAAACTTATATCGAAAAACTCTTTATATATATATATATATATATATATATATATATATATGCTCTGAAAATTTTTGTTTTGAAATACATGTTATATGTTTTCAAAAAATATTTAAAAAAACACGTTTCAAAATGTATTTTATATACAAGAAAGCCTGTTCTAAAAATCTTGTTTAGAAAATATTTTTTAGAAAGCCTATTCCAGAAAAAAATTATTCTGAATTTTTTTTTTAAAGTAGATAATCCAAAAAAGTCGTATTTATGAAAGTTAAAATGGTTATTAAAAAGTTGTGGAGAAGTCATCTTTATGAAACTTAAATTGTGGTGGTACAGTTAGAAATTACGAGGATGCAAAAAAACAAAAACCTAGAAAATGAATATTGCAAGAAACTCCTTCAACAACATGTAAACGCAATCTAACATGATAGAAATAGTATGCAATTGTAAACGCTGGACAAATTCTGCTCTTTTTTTTTTTATATTTGTTGTTTGTCTAAAATAAAATTCATTTATATGATATTGTATGTTTATATAAAAATTATATATTTTAAATAAATAGATATAATCATTCATGAATAAAGAATATATAGACGAAGAAAGGAAAGCAAATAAAAGAGGAAAAAATGAAAAAGAAAAAGAAAGGAAATCATATTTGAAAGAAGGAAAAACGATATTTAAGTAAAATGATTAAAAATATATATTTAATAATACAGGGAGATAAGTTTAGAAATGATGTAAACATTTTTTCGGGTTCTCATATTTTAGGATACCTATCTTCAAATAAAAAGTAAAGAGCAAGGGTAAATGTTTCATTGAGATTTTGCATTTGATTCCGTATCAGCCCAACATATGCAATTTATTAAGTTTTATAAGTAGTTAGAGATAAAATTTAGTTATATCATAATTCTTTCAGCAGCTTAATAGTTTATCAGATGTGCCAAAAATTCAATATACATAGCTATAGGTATATAATTAGGTTCAACATATACAATAACATCAACTTGATCATATATATAATATGTAATGTTGAATAAATAATCCTCTAGTGTGAAAAATGTTTGAGCCATAGTGGCGCGCGCCGTAGTGTTTGTTTGAATAAATAGAGGCGATTCAGTTTTCAGTTTTGAGCAGTTATTTGCTGTGAAGGAAAGAAAGAAGAACCAAGAACTGGAAAATGTCTCTGCGAATTGGTTCTGATTCTGGTTCAGGTGCAGCTTCTGGTTTTGATTCTCGTGCTGTCAGGAAGAAACTCTATAAGAGTATAATTGATGCTGAAAAGGGTCGGAGAAGGAGGGAAGAAGAGCTCGTCGTCATGAGAAAGTCCAAACGCCAAGAGTATCTTCTCAAGAAACGAAAAGAGATTCAAGCCAAGTCCTTTGAAATGGTCTGTACCTATATATCATTTCAACCACAACTTCCTTTCAATTTTTTGCTCCTTTCATCAACAGCTTTTCAGTCTTGTTTCATTAGTTGTTCGACGATATTTCTGAGAATGCACAGCGTATAAGATCTCAGGACCCTGACCAACAGTTGGCGGCAGTTGTTGCCTTGGGAAATCTGCTAGCACTTGGTCTGGTTTCAATTCATATTTCTTATATCATGCATTTTTAATCTTTTGATCAAGCAATTTTAACATTGGTTCACTGGTTTTGTTTTATGTTAATTAAGACAACCCTCCAATTGAAGAGATTGTTATGGCTGGTGTTGTCCCTCGCTTTGTGGAGTTCTTGTCAAGGCAAGATGCACCCCAATTGCAGGTACATATGTACTCATTGGATTTCCCATATCTTTTTCTTTCTCATTCACTCACACCATAGTTATTATTCCTTGTATTCTGCAGTTAGAGACTGTTTGGGTTCTGACTAATCTTTCTGCGGAAGCATCTCTATACACATCAGTTGTGGTATATCATGGTGCTATTCCCTCTTTGGTGAATCTTCTTAGTTCTACTAACGATGACATCAGAGAACAGGTCATGTCTTCTGATTGAATAGTAAACTCTTCAATTTCTTTTGATTATTTGTGTCCCAAAAAAGAAGATAATTATTTACTTAATCTGAGTTTGGTTTCTCTTGCTTGAACAGACAGTAGGAGCTTTAGGGAACATAGCTGGTGATTCCCCAAGCCATAGGGATCGTATTCTTAACCACGGTGCTCTATTGCCTATATTATATCTGCTGCAGCCACATTCAAGATTGTCTTTGTTTAGACAAGCAACGTGGTGTTTATCAAATTTTGTCCGTGGACGTCCTCCAGTAAAATTAGAACAGGTTGGAGACATTTCATAAGATATTGCTTTTTGAGACTGATCACACATTTAAGATGTTTATCAGTAGTGTTAGTAAGAAATGGGCTTGATCTTTGTTAGGTAAGGGCTTCATTGCCTGTCCTTCAGCGTCTAATCCACTTCAACGATGAAGAAGTTGTAAAACGTGCATGTTGGGCTCTCTCTTACCTTGCAGATGGCCCAACTATCACTATTCAAGCTGTTGTTGAACTAGGAGTTTGCCCAAAACTTGTGGAGCTTCTGCTGTATGTTCCTCTGCTCTTTACAACTTAATTTGATGCCTCATGCCAGTACACCATTTTCTTTTTCTATTGTTCTGACAGTTTGGGATGATTAAGTTTCCTTTTGAAAGTTCTCCATCAGATAAAATTGCCTTACCTGCTCTTCGGACTCTAGGAAATATTGCTGCCGGTAATGATGTTCAGACACAGGTAGAAAGAACAATGTACAATCTATCTTCTCATTCTTCTAAAAGCATGTTTGATGATGTGATTTTTATATTATGTGGTCAAGGTATGATTGTGCGTCTAATATACAAGTTGAAGAATATATGGTATCAACAAGTCATATTAAGACAATATATATATTTTTTTCCTTTCTCTCTAAGTATATTTTACTTTCAACCTCATAGGATGTTTCTATGCGTATTTTCAGGTTGTACTTGATAACAGACTGATCCCGTTTCTTCACCAACTTCTTACTAAGAATGAATACAAATACAAAAAAAGAATCTTTCTAGATGCTTGTTACACAATCTCAAATGTCACGGCTGGGACTAAATCTCAAATACAGGTCAGGGAAAGGTTGACGGATCATTTAGTAGTGGAGTCCTAAAATGAACTTTTTTTCCCATTCTTTATTTTGACATGATAAGATATCACAAGTCTTCATGAGAATTTATGAACCTTTGAAAAATTGTTGTCATGATTATTGCTGCAGGCTGTGATTGATGGGAATATTATTCCAATTCTTGTTGAAATTCTTTATATTGGAGACTTTGAGATCCAGAGGGCAGCTGCGTGGGCGATTCTCAATTTGACTACTAGAGGATCTAAGGAGAATATCAGGTATGGTTTTTCCTTTATCATAATTTGATAATCAAAGGTTTTAGTATGGATTAGTTGGATGAGTTTTATCATAATGTGACTTTAATTGTAGGTTCCTGGCTGATCAAGGGTGCATTAAGCCACTATGTGAACTCTTGGCCAATTCAGACCCATCAATTTTGTTAATATGTCTGGAGGTGCTGGAGAAAATGTTGAATGTGGGAAGAGATGAGCAGGAAATGGGACTGAGAAATAATTTTATTGGGAGGATCAGTGAAACTGAAGGAATATATGAAAAGATATATAATTTGGTGTCAAATGAAAACAACGATATCACGCAAAGAGCTTTAAGGCTTTGTAAAAGAATCTGCCCAGAAAATAAATTCGACTATATGGATTTGAGTCCCTAATCACCAAAATTTTTTGGCCAGAGAAGATTTTCATATTTTTTTTTCAGATTTCGTAGTGAAAATTTTCAGTAAATGTTAACATTGTTACATGACTTAGTTTTACTTGTTTATGCTGCAGAGAAATGGAAGAGAAGTTTATTAGGAACCAAAGAATTAGGAACACAAAAGAGAAGATAAGTTTTATCTAATAGTAAGAAAAGAACAAAGAACTTTAGTAAGAAAAGAACAAAGAACTTGCATTTACAAACTTTCTATCATACGTGATCAAACCAGTTGGCTGTCTAAACGTCGATTCTCATACATCCAGAGAAGACTTGCATTTATATAAAGAAGTTTTTGGTAAATTGTAGTTTCTATTGCTATTTTTTGAATAAAAATTTTTTTTTTTTTTTTTTGGTTTAGAAAGTGAGGATAGAGAATTTTTTTAATATGATTATCATTTTAAATTTAATATCTGTATTAAATTTATATATTTTAAATATTAGGATACTTATTGATACAACTTATACTTTGATAGAGACCAATGCCGTGATCAATCTTGAACAAATAAAATATCAAGACACAGTTATAATATTATTGTAAGTTGTTTGTGTCAAATTTTATATAATTTTTTTATAAATGTATATATTATCTAATAATCAAAATGTTTATATTTTAAAATATCATATTATGTGTCATAATAAAATTTTAAAAAAATTTAAAGTTATATGAAATTTAATATACATGAACTAATTAATTAGAATATGAAATTTAAAAGTTAGATAAATTAAATTTACATTCTATAATAATTTATTTAAACTGTAATTTTACTGATTTTTAACCCCTGGTGTAAATGGACCATAACCTTATGTACAGACCATAACCAATTAATATTTTTTTACACAAACCTTCATGTCATTTTGTACAAATAAGTGATTTTATTTATTAGTTGTGACAAAAATGATGTTTATAAGATTACAAACCATAAGTTGATATTTGGATTGCATTCTTTTTGTTGCAACCAATGACCCTTATAAAAATAATTTATGAGTATTCAACCTACTTATAAATTTAATTGCATTATATTTTCATTGCAACAAACAAAGGATTATAACAAAAACTACATTTTGTAGCATAGACCATATTATAAAACTCAGAATGAAAAATCTAAATACTTTTATAATACATTATTTAAAACAAAGAAAATCAAGTCAGAATACAAAAATGATAAATAAATAATTAGTATAAATCTTATATGTTTCTTCTCAATTACTCATATCAATAAAAGAACCTAATTTTTAATTTATTGTTTCTCCTAAATGTCATTAAACACATTATTAAAAATTATGAATAAAAATAAAATTATTTTCTATAATTTAAAATTAACTTACTGGTTAGAAAATACTTTTAATTTATTGATAAATCAATTTTGAAACACTTATAGCTGATTTTTTATTTTCCTTTCCAGCCGTTTATTTGATCCGGAACATAAGGGTTTAGAACGAAACTGATATAGCTAATAGTGTTGTATCTTTTAATAATTAATTTAAATTTTTCTTCAATTCTGAAATGAAATATTAGAGTGAAAACCTAAATTATATTTTATAATATTAAAAGGTTAAATGTGATTTAGAGTCTATATTAGATAAAAATTAGTAAGATAAACACTATATAAAGAAAAAATATTACAAGCACTCTAGTTAAATTTTTAAGTTGAATGTAATATTTTAATATACTATATATAGGTTTGTAGATGAATCATTGTTGTCAGGAAAAACACAACATATATAAAAGGGTTTGGGAAGTTATGAATGTTGGGTAAGTAAGTTAACTTTTCCTTTATTACAATTAGACTTCAAGTCCAATTTAAAACCCTGTGAAATTAACTTTTAAGATGTTGTAATTTGTCATTATTTCTAACTATCTCCCACAGGGTCTTTCTTGATTTTATTTTTCAATTGAATAGTTTTGGATGATTAAATTTGATGTCAGTTCCAAATTCAACTATTCTTCCTGTATTGGGATTCTAAGGAACTTTGCGAAATACAAGTAATTGATAAGCCATTGCTTCCATATTTTAACTAACTTCTTACCCATAAACACAAAAGAAACATAAGCTTGTTGAACCATCTCAAATATTCCAATAGTTTAGGAAATGAGTATGAATCTTTTAATTAATCTTACTTAGTTTCATATTCAATGGACTTTGAACTTTAAACTATCCTTCCCAAAAACCTATAAATAATTCTTGAAACTTATATATGCATTTGTAGGATATTAAAACAAAATATGTAGAGTCATTTCTTTTGATTGTCCAACAACAAAATTTATATAAAAGGAATTACGTGAATAAAGGAATGTAACCCTTATCTAGTACCTAAAAATTTGTTATATAAAAAACAAATAAGTTATTACAAAAAATAGAAACTATCATGGGTCCTAGAAAACAACAAAGTAACAAAAAAAATCAGTTTCATGAGTAATTCAATCAATACTCTCCTTGACTTTAAAACTGCATACTCTAAGCATTGGTGTCAAGAATTCAAATCTAACTTTAAGAAACATATTTGTTAGGATATCTGAATTTTGTTATTCTGTTTTGCAGTATATTAATGTCACTTCTCTTTCCCTTTGTGTCTCTTCTAGAAAGTAAAACTTTATCTTAAAATGTTTTGTTTTGCCGTAAAGATTGGATTATAGCAGTTAAAATTACAACTATATATATTTGTCTTATCCTTTTGTTTCATATGCAAATTTGACATGGCATTCTGATCTAAAAGATCTTGATTAACTACAACAGTTGTAGCCACATATTTTTTTTTTTTTTTTTTAAATTGAGCAGTGACTTCTGATCCTTTGAATGTCATGAAAAAAATTTCAGAACCAAAGCTAAAATGATCTTTTTATGCCAAATATGTTTGTCTTTTATGCCAAAGTATATGAAAGTGCTTCTTTTCATTTATCAAATCTAAAGGAACTCTTATTTTTATCTTTCTTGTTTTCTTCTCCTCGTGAACTATGATTTGCGCCACTGTTCGATTGGTTGGTGAAGAAACGTGGTTTATTAATAAATTTTATTATGCTTACTTTGGCTGCAATGTGTTGTGATGAAACTTAGGTGTATGATGAACCTTAAACCCATGATAGAGGCAATGTTTTTGCAGAATGGGTTGAGATACCCTAGGATTGGATGAGATTCATAACTTGCGGGCTAATGTCAACTACGAGAATTTTGGAAGAGCTGTGAAGATTTTTATTGAATTTTCCCAGAAGAAAAAACAAAAAACGAAAGATATAGAGAATGCAGAGAAAAAATAAATATTTTATTATTTATTGTGTATCAGTTTTTTTCTTATCTTTTCTTATTTTACTACAACACTTACGTAGTGCATGCATAAACATGCACGCTTAAAAAACAGATGAACAGACCTATTCATAAGAAATCTAAAAATTTCGGAGACATTTTGGGAGGAGAAGGAGAAGGATTTGGAAATTAAATATAAATCTTAATTATTATAACTTTCTGTTGTTTACTCAGCCAAATTTGTTTGGCACACGGGGAAAGCTTGTCAGCCATACATATATATTACTAAAGACTTTGATATCTTCACACTTATTCATAAAATAATAACTGTTTGAAAATAAATTATATTAATATTTTAATTATGTTATTCTATCTTTTAATTTAAATTATTAATACATATTATTATATTATTAAAATAAGATTCTTAAGTGAGTATTCTCTTACCTTATTTAGCCTTCTCTCTTTGTGTAGGTCAAAAAGTGAAGGTGTTAATATTGTTAACATAACTAAACTAATATCTCATTGAATCTCACTCTTCTTCTGATGTTCATTGAGTCTAGTTTTAGTATAACTTAGACTGTGTATTTAATGTAACTAGTATTTTACCCTATCATTTAAACATTTATACTTATTAATAATATCATTATCTTAAATTTTAAATATTTTAGAAGAAAAAAATTGAAGAATTTAATTGTAATATATTAAAAATGTAAAAGAATATATTGTGACTCAATTATATTTTTTTTCATGTAAAAACATAGAAGTTGTATCCTTATATAAGAATACAATTTAATATAAAATAAATGAATAAATAGTTATATATATGAATAAAATTATTAATTTATTATTATAATTTTAAAACAACTGAAAATTTAAATAATTATGATATGAAATGCTACTTTATTTAAAATACAAGAGAAACCATATTTTGAAATGAAATTTTGGAGTTGAGAGTGTAAAATTTCCATATAAAATTTCATTAATTCCATTTTATATTCTAATTTTGAATAATGCAAAAAAATAGTATAAAATAAATATTATTATAAAATGAAGAGAGGAATAAAAATAAAAAAAATAAAAATAAACATATTTTTTTTATTTTTATTAAGAAAAAAAAAGAGTTGAATATATATAAATAGATATACATTCTAGGTTTAGTTAAAAAAATATTATAAAATTTTATTATAAAGACAAAATAATATAATTGATTCATTTAATTTTATTATAAATTAGAATAATATAATTAATATTAGTTTATATTTAAAAGTCTTTTCTATATATCTTCTAAGAAAATAAAAAGTAGGAGATGTTTAGGTAAGAAACAAACAAAGTGTCTCACCTTTTTAATCCTAATTTTTTTTGTAATATCAAATAAATTTAAAAATAATAATTATTTAAAAAAAAATCCTAAATTAAACAAGAGGCGGTTAGAGAGTGGCGCGACCTCCCGTTTGGTTTGAATAAACAAGACCGAGGGCATTCCTTTTTCAGTTTACAGTTTTCAGTTGGATTGAACTCACACAGACTCACACTCTTTCTGATTGTTTCATTGCTTCTTGAAAAAAAGAAAAGGCAAGAAGTCAAGAATGTCTCTGCGACCTGGTTCTCCTTCGAAGGAGAGGAAGAGAAGGTATAAGACTGGGATTAGCGTGGAAGAAGGTCGGAGAAAGAGGGAAGAATACCTCGTCGGTGTCAGAAAAATCAAACGCCAAACCACTCTTCTCAAGAAACGAGAAGAGAGTATACGATCCTGCGATACGGTATCTTTAGAACCATGTACATAGTATTTTATCTAATTAGTTCTTGTACAACAACATAGTTAACCTTTCTGCCTTTGAATCATTAGCTTTTGGATGTTATTCCTGAGGTAGTGAAACGTCTATGTCATGAGTTTCCTCACAAGCAAAAGGAGGCAACTGCTCACTTAAGAACTATGTTAACACTTGGTGGTATATATCAATTCATATTTCACTATCATATGATACTAATTTTATAGCTTTCATTCATTTGGGGTGTCTGTGTTCAGAGTCGCCCCCTCAAATTGATGAGGTCATCAAGTACGGTATCCTCCCTTGCTTTGCGGACTTATTGGCGAGGGACGATGCACCCCAAGTGCAGGTATGCTCATGCATGCATGGATTTCCATTCTCTTGTTTAAGATTTTCAGTTTTTACCTCACACAAATGTTGTTCTTCCGTTCCATGTGTTGTGCAGTTAGAAGTTCTGTGGATTCTATCTAATTTTGCTACCGAAACACCCCTACACAAAAGTGCTATTCTTGAAGTTGGTGTTCTTCCTTTCTTGGTCAAGTTTCTCTCTAGTACCGATGAGGATACCAGAGAAGAGGTCAAGTCTTCTGTTTGCTTTTTAAACTCTTCAATTTCATGTGTTTTATGACTCAGTTTTATCCCTTTTCCCAGGTATTATAACCTGTCTTTTTAACATATTGTAGTTTTTTTCTTCATGTAGGAAGCTTTTTTCTAAAATAACCTCTCTTTTTATCTATTTCCTCTTCATTATTTGTATCCGCACTAATGGACTTTGGTTTCCCATGTTTTGAACAGGCAGCATGCCTTATTGGGAACATTGTTGGTGATTCCCCAGACTTTAGGGATCTTGTTCTTAACCATGGTGCTCTCAAGCCATTATTAAATCTGTTGCAACCAGATTCAACATTGGGTGTGCGGAGAGCTGTTGCGTGGTGTTTATGTGTTTTGCTCCGTGGAGTGCCTCCAGTAAATCTTGAACAGGTAAAATTTGATTTCTGAGATTTATTTGAATTTCGTTCATTCACACATTCAATAATTTGAAAATGTCATGTAAGATGGAAATCTGATTCTTGATTTATTTAAGTCAATCTAGGTTAAAACACACATTTAAAATTTGATTGGTTTAATCTATATTCAATTCTTACAAATCCAAGTGATCATATGAGTGTAAGCATGCAAAGTTTGCTACACTGAATCCAGTTCCTTGTTAGACTGAGAACTGTGTATAAATAATTAAATGTAACTATTATCAATACATTCGTCTTCATGGTAACATGCATTCTGTTGTATATTAGTAGTATTTTAAGTGAAAAATGGCTTGCTCATTGTCAGGTAGAGATTGCCTTACCTGCTCTTCGGCAACTCATCCACTCGACCGATGAAGAAATTTTAATAGATACGTGCTGGGCTCTGGCTTACTTTTCGGAAGGTCCAGTAGACAAAAGTCGAGCTATTATTGAATTGGGAGTTTACCCAAGGCTTCTGCAGCTTCTTCAGTATGCTATCCTGCTTTTGTTTAGCTTATCCATGTATATATATATATATATATATATATATATTTCATTTTCTAGATAAAAATAAGGGCCAGTTCATGATGTTTGTGCATACCATTTTCTTTTTCTATAGCACTTTGGGATGATTTAAATTTCATTTACCAGGCATCCATCAGATATAGTTGTTCTACCTGCGCTTCAGGCTTTAGGAAATATTGCTGCTTGGGATGAGGCTCATACACAGGTAGAAAGAACCATGTTTCACATAATTTTTATGTTGTGGTGGGGAGGTTTCACTGTATAGAGCCTAATTGCTTATACATTTTGCCATTATAGAGGTTGTAGAACATATTGGGATCAACTAGTCATTTGAATATTGAGACAATATCAATTTTGTAGTCCCTTCATCTTTTATCTTATGTGAACGCTTTCAATTAGTACTAAATAAGTCATTTATTTTCAGTTTGTGATTGATCACCAATTGCTCCCGTCTCTTCGTGAAGTTCTTACACGTAAATACACAAGAGACATCTTTAAAGAAGCTTGTTGGACAATTTCAAATATCACAGCTGGGACTCCAGCTCAAGTACAGGTGATGGATATCTGAGTCTATATATTGTTGAGTTATCATTGATTCAAAAGATTTATTAAAGAAATATCATTTCTTGAAATAGGTCCACGGTAAGTGTTTGATTTTTTTTTTTTGCTTATTTTATTATTTTTGCAGGCTGTGATTGATGCCAATATTATTCCTCATCTTGTTGAAATTATTCAAAATGCTGAGCTTGAGGTCAAGAGGGAGATTGCATTAGCTATTTTCAATATCACTACTAAAGGATCTTGTGACAATATCAGGTATAAGGACAACACCTGAGGCGCTCTTTGAAATCTTGATTATGCATTTCTTTATACGGATCCTACTGTGATATTTTATACGGATTTCATTTCCATCATTTTTTTAAAGTCATTCTTAAAATTTTTACTATAATGCAAGTGTTTTATGAGAGTGAGATCTACTGCTTTTTACTTCTGTGATGAACATTATTATCGTAGGTACGTTGTGGCTGAGGGTTGCGTCGAGGCACTGTGTCAAGTCTTGACCAGTCCAGACTTAACCATGGTGACAGTTTGTCTGGAGGCGCTGGTGAACATTTTGGGAGTTGGAGAAGTTGGCAAGGATGAGAATGGTAATATTTTTGCCAAAAGGGTTGAGGAATGTGGAGGATTGGACAAGATTGAACAATTGCAGATGCATGAAAACAGTGAAATTGTTACGAGAGCTTCCTGGATGTCGGATAGCTTTTGGGGAGAGAATGAGATCGAAGATAATATAGGCGTGAGCCTCCTTGATTTTTTCACTAGGAACCCATCTAACACCTCATCATCACATTAAGTGTGTTCAGAAAACACAATTGTATTGCACTGTGTTTCACCACTTTCTTGAAACAAATAAAGTCACTTCATGCAGCTAAAAACATTATAAGTAAATCTAAAAGATCTATCTAGTTAAATGATATATAGTATTAGATTATATTAAGAAATTCAAATAAAATAGTAGTTATATTATCTAGTCTGTATAAAATTACTAGAAAGGATAAATAGAAAATTAACCAAATATTGACCACCAACATAATTACATCAATTGGAAGGATAATATTGACTAACTCTTAAATTAGAGGAAAAAAGTTAAATGTTCTGGAATAGAAATACCAAATCAAATAATAATTGACAAAATATTCTTTAATAACTAACTCCTAATTTCATTTGAGTATTTATAGAAAGAAAAGTAATAAAAACATAATGAGAGGTGTAATTTCCTTGCACTCCTGTTTTTCCAATAATAACACTGTTTTTGAATATTAAGAGGACCACTTTAATGCATGTATCAGGATCCTTCACAGTACATGTTGTAACTATAACCATTTGATATCTATTTAAACACCATAATGGTTTTATAAAAAAAAATTAATAAATATTCTAATCAAGATTTCACATAGAGGTCTAGTTTTCAATTTCTTCATGTATTAAATAGTTGATGAGAAATATATATAATCACATATATTATCTTATATTTGATATATAATCTTTTATTTAAAAAAAATATTTCAAGCATGATAATAAAATATAAATATTAATAAAAATAGTTTGCATACGTGATGGTTATTTTATTTTATAATAAATAAAATTGAAGTCTTCTATTTAACATTTTCTACACTTACTTTTAATTTAAATATATAACTTAATATTAAATATTCGTTTAAAAAATGTGCATGAACAAGTTATTTTATTTCTAGTATTTATTAATTTAAATAATGCTTAAGTATAATGTGAAAAAGAAATAAAAATAATTGAGAGAATGATTTTTTTTATCAAACTATTTAGTCTCAAGTGTCCAATATATTTTAAAAAATTATTAAACCAATATATTTTAAAAAATTATTAAAATTTAAAACAAACCATAAAAAAACTTAATTAACGTAAAAGGCTAAATTTTTAGGATCAATTTCCTAACCTAGCTAGTATCAATTTTTTAGTTAAAAGAAAAATATTGAAGATATTAAATTTGATAATACAACTATGAAGTAAAGTCGTTGATGATTAATTAGTGATACGTGAAGTATTGAAGTGGTACTAGTGTAAATAAGTAGGATCCAAAACAAACGAGTTAGAATTAGACGAAGTCCAATGACGCAAGAAGTGAACGTGAGAAGCAGCAATCAGAGGTTGTTTTTTCGGTTAATAACCTAAATAGTCCTTTATTACGGTTAATTGGTCTAATTTGTATACAAAGAACAATTAGAATTTAATAAAAGTAAAAGTTAAGTTTACATACAACAGCAATTTATTACTTAATTGGGATGTAGTGTGTTCCTTAATGAGAAAGAAAATAAGGAAAAAAAGATAAGAAGGAAAGTTGTTGAAGATGTCGGTGGAGGGAGTGATTGAGTTTAGGTTGCGTGGGGGTGTCAGCCTCTAATGAAACTTAAAATGGTGACCTTCCCAACTACATTTTTTTCCAAAACCATTACCCTATTTCTCTCCACCTCACTGCTACCCTCTTTATTATGCCATCAATTTTCAACTGTACCAATCACCAACAACATCAAACAATTCCAATAAATCTCAACTCTGTCCCCTACCCCTACCAAGCAAGCTTAAACTTTTTCATTAGTAACATATTTTAGTTAGAAATTAAAACCAAAATCACCATGGTATATAGTAAAAAAGAAAAAAGGTAGAATCTTGGATGAAGAGGAAAAAAAAAAATGAAGAAGCATTTAAGAAAGGGAGGAAACGGTTTCGCCATCTACTTCAAGAGTTATTACACCATCTTCTTCTCCAGTCTTCTCATCATGCATGTTGCAGCCGACTTTAAACATATTCAAATTTGTATATTGTTGTTAGTCAAATGTTCCATATATGTACACTGAACTAGACTAAGGTATAATGAAGGTGAATTAGATGTTTAGGCTAAATCCTTCCAAAAAAAATTAAATTATTTTTTAAGTTCATTATATATTTATGTATTTAATGACTTATATACTTTATGCATTTGTTTTAGTAGGTTACTCTTCAAAACTCTCAAAATATCATTGAAACCCTCATTATAATTTGCAATTCGGTCTTATTAAGTTCTCTTTGCTTTAATTCTCATTTTAGACACGCAACAATGACTACAAAGCTATTATAATTCATCATATGTTACTCGTCTTTATATTATTATTAATCTTTTATCACGGATTCATATTAATTAAACGATAAACATAAGACGTCCTCTGAATTGGCCAAAGTATATACATAATCTCTTACAAATGAGGAAAAAATTAAAGAAAATACAAAGTATATACATAATCTCTTACAAATGAGCAAAAAATTAAAGAAAATACAATTGGTGGAGTTAAGAAACCATGCTTAGAGGAAACAATTATCCAAGTGATCTAACTTCCTGCTAATATGAGGAAAAGCACATGATCATCGAATTTCACCACCATAATAATCCAGCACAACAACCAAAGTAATATCTAATGAAGTCCATTAACAATGTGGGTGTTTTTCATATTTAGATGAATTCTTAGGCTAAAAATCAAAGCATGGTCATTTGTAGCCAATAACCTCCGTGAACATACTGAAAAAAAAAAAAAAAACTTTATTATATATTTATGACAGAGTTATACAGTGCAGCACTTGTATTGGTGGTTTACAACGGATCAATGCATGAACGCATTTGAACAGATGTTGCAAGCAAACTTTCTAATGGTGTGGCAGTGCGGTGACTGACACCACCTTTTTTTTTCGCTGCTATGATCTCTCTCCGCATCTTTTTCTTCACGAAGTTGTTAACTAAACTTTTATTTCCAACATCTAAGATTGATGAACTAAGAAGTTTGATGACACAGTTTACCTTCATCTATCCAAACCATTCACTATTAGGTTAACATTTTTAATGGTGGTGATTTATTTGTCCACTATAAACAACCTAAAGAAGTCTATATTTATTTAGGATGTCATTTTTTTTCCAGTGAACCGAGATTAATATCTATAATAAAAAATATATAAAATTAAATTTATCTTTTATTATAGTAATAATGATATCAATTAGGAAAACAATTTTTTTTTTATGTTTCTCATTCTTCACCTTTCTTCTAAATATTGTTTGATATTTTTTTTAAAGTAGTAAGGAAAGAGTTTTACTAACGGATATCAACATCTTAAAACCACAAATCTTTTGATTAAAAATTAAAGATCACATCAAAAATATAAAAATAGATTTTTTAGGAAAAAAATTAATTTTGTTAATATTCTTAAATTGCAATGAAATATAAGTTATTTTTTTAAAATTTGTTGCTAAATTAATTATTTTTTATATTATTAAAAATAATGTTATTTTAATAAAAATATTTGAAGGATTTAATTTAATGTTCTAAAAAGAATAGTTATAATTTGGCATTATATGAGAGGGGCAGAGTTGAAATTTGGGGGAGATGAAAGGTTAAAGTGAGAGGTAGAGAGCTATATATGACAGAAGAGACCCTGTCCTCTCCCAACAGGTGAAGAACACTACCCTTCTCTTTCTCTCTTTCTCTGCCTTTCAAAAGAGCTCAAAGTAATCGTTATCTTTGTCGTCACCATGGCTCTCGTCGCTGAAGACATCAAGAGCAGATCGGAGGTGTACCACGGCGACGAAATCTGCCAAGTGAAGTCCAAAGAGCTTCTGAAGGAAATCGCCCTCCCCAACGGTCTCTTACCCCTCAAAGACATTGAGGAGTGCGGTTACGACAGACAAACCGGTTTTGTCTGGCTCAAACAAAAGAAGAGTTCCACCCACAAGTTCGAGAAAATCGGTAAACTTGTCTCCTACGCGCCTGAGGTCACTGCTCATGTCGAGAAAGGAAGGATCTCCAAGCTCACCGGTGTGAAGACCAAGGAGCTCTTGCTCTGGATCACACTCAGCGAAATCTACGTCGATGATCCTCCCACCGGCAAAATCACCTTCAAAACTCCCGCAGGGCTATTTCGGTCTTTTCCTGTCTCCGCCTTCGAGATTGAGGAGGCCCCTCAGGAGGGTAAGCGCGTGGAGGAAACCGCTGCGGCTGTGCAAGTCAAAGAGGTCTGATTCATTCTCAACAAGCTTCTGTCTTGGTGGTTGCTGTGAATGACTCCCGGAAGTGCTAATTAATATCGTTATTAAGTTTTATTTATGTTACCTTTTAATATTATTATTATTATTATTATATTATTGGAAGTGTTAATTAATATCGTTATTAAGTTTTATTTATGTTACCTTTTAATATTATTATTATTATTATATTATTGCGCGGATTGGTATTTGGATTTCATGGATGAATGACTATTTTCTGCCTATAAGGGTTGATTTTCTTTTGTAGAATTTTGTCTTGACAGCTAATATTTGTAGCTTATAGTTCACGCGATGGGATATGGACATGCATTAAGTTAGTTCTGCCAAACCTACTCGGGTTTCTTTCCACTGAGGTTTTGAATTAAGAATTGACAGTGAAGGTGAATTGATATGTGATGTGTTTCCGTATTTATTTAAGGATTAAAATTAAATTTTAATTGAAAAAGAATAGCTCATGAACTGTAGTAATATTTTGATTGATGAAGTGGTGTAAAATGTTTTGTGAGGGGATCAATGGCATATGATGAAGTGTGGTGTTTTTTAACCTAAAGAAATAGGAGTCATATAAAGATCGTGAGCACTGTACCATAACTATGAAAAAGAGTAAGGTAGGAGCCAATTAACCATACATTGCGGGTGAAGGCTGAGTATTGGGCACTCAAACACCCACCCTTCATTGTCTATTTTTTTCTCTTTTAATCGGGTTCATTGTTTTCTTAATTTATGTTAATTTATTTTTTACTTATAAATAAGAGCTGAGGTAGTACAAACTTTTGTCTAACTAAAGGAAAAGAATTATCAAATAACTACACTATTTAAGGAATGCAATTTTCTGATTACTATACTATTATAGTATATTAAGGGGTAGAAGTAAGTAATTTCAAACAGATATGAAAACTAAGATTGCAGGGCTTTTGCATACCTGGTCAGTTTGAAATTTGGATGGAAAAATCTATGCCATCTAATTACTTTAGTTTTGTTTTATACTTATCTAATAAGTTTAATTTGAAATTTTGTTTTAATTTATTTCAATTTAGATTGAATTTGTTTCTGATTTTTCAAGAGTTGACATTAAAATAAACTATAGAATACATATTGATTGAATGTTAAATATTCTATTCTGTACATAACTTGTGACTATTTGTAATTTCCATTAAATAATCTCTAATACATATGCCAGCAGTTCAGTTCCATTTGAATTAGATTATTTTTCTATATTGAAACCAAAATTTATTTCATCACAATATTTTTAAAAAATTTCTGATTTCCAACTGATTTAGTATTTATAGGCTGATTTTTTATATTTTTTTATTTTATAAGAAACTCTCAGAGCTCACACTTAAATATTTAATTTATGGGAGTTTAATTGATTAATATTTTGACATACAGGAAAAAAAACACTCTTATTCATTCCCAAGAAATAGTTGTTGTTCAAATGCATATATGATCCCACGATTTTGTCTATATTTTTAAGAGTTATAGCTGAACTGGATTCAATCTCAATCTCAATATATGATAGGAAATAAAAATCATATTATAAAATAAAAATAAATAAAAGATATGAAGATGAAAATATTTTTTCTATTTTTTATATTAATTAAAATAGAAGACTGAATATATAAATAATATACCTATTTCAGGTATAATAAAATAAAAAGTTAAATAAACATATTACAAATAATAATAAATAATTGATGATAATTTAATTTTGTGATAAATATCATAAAAACAAAATTACATAATTAATATTAATTTTTTTTAAAAAAACTTTGTATTCATATTCTTTAGAAAAAAATATATGATTTTATCAATATTTGTAAGAGTTACAGGTGAACTAGATTTCAATTTCAAGATCCATAGTCTTCTTTATGAGAAACAATATTTTATAATAAAGTATCATAAGAAAAATCTTACTCTAAATTGAGATACTATAACCTACTTGAAGCTCAGTTCTTATTTATATCTATAAGATAAGATGGTTTTGTTAATATTCTTATTCTACTGATGTTTGGTATGAATTTTCCTCGGCCACGCCTGGTGTATTTGAAGAATATAACATCAACACGTGGAATAGGTAGGTCCCTTAAAGGTTACCAAAGTAACATCAACACGTGTATCTCAACATTTAATTTGATTGCATTTATATAGACTACCCATAAATTTCTCCAAACCAAAACTAAGATCTAACAAACACATTTAACCAAACTTTTCATTTACTGTCACTATCCAAAGCTAATATTACATAATGTAGTTGTTCAATTTAAAACAACCACCATGGCAAAGTTATATATTGAGAATGTTAGATAACTCAATAAAAACATGACATATAAAACAAACAAGGAAACAAACCGTATAATTTTAAATATTTACAGTATCTTATAGGGAAAAAAAGGAGAAAATCCTTACACTATAATTTGGTTGCATGTTACCATAACTTTATCCACATGTGGACCAACTTATAGCTTCTGCGTATTTCTTGTGGTTGACATAAAAATTTGGCCAAAAAGGGATCACTGTCAGATAATTGCAGCAACTTTTTTTTTATTGATGAGTGGAACAGAGTTTAAAATTGAAATCAAGGATATAACTATGATACGTATTACCCAGCTATAATTTTACATTGTTCAGCTATGTTTGTGAATGAGATCACTGGATATAATGCCAAGTTTTTCGGGATTCCACCAACAATAAAACAACTATTACTAATGCACCATTATATTTCGTAATATAAAATATACCTATTAAAATCCTCATTCTTCTGGCTAACATATGGATTTGTGAGAAAATATTTTTATTTCTCAAAGCGTGCAATGCAAAGCTTGAAATATGCAGAAACAATGTTTACTACTTAGAATCAATATGTACATACCAATGGCAACAACAATATGTCTTATATATACACCTGCATGCTAATAGTAATGTATATAACCAAAATTGTTTATGTTGAATCAGTCAAGCATCATATACGCATGTCATACATATTTATAGGAGTTAGTTTCTAAAAAATTGGAGTTGTGAAATTCGCAATAATTTTTGTTACAAAAGTATAATTTGCCAGTAGAGGACTAAAACACAGATCTCCGGAGGACCTCTCAAAGTCTTGCTGAATTACATAATTTCTACAAACAGAACCAGTTCTTGCTGGAGGCTTGTTGTCCCCTCGCACATTTGCCTCTGATCAGGTGTTTATCTTTTCTGGCTTATTGTTATTTTTTAATTTTTGTAACTTTGAATATATGCATGCGTTACATTACATATTGTGGCCTATAAAGATGAGTGAGTTCAGTAGTGTCACCCAGAAAGTCTAAGTTTATTGTTAACTATATATAATGCATGTGATCTTATCGTAAACTTTCCATTTGAGTGGGTTATCGTGGCTTTTGGGTTCTGATTCACTTGGAATATTAACATAACTCAAGACTGCATATATATCAACACAGAAGAGAGAATGGCAGACTTGGAAAACATGCTTCTTGAGGCAGCTGGAAGGACTAGTTCTCCGGTGAGAAAGCGGCACAAGCCTCGGAACTCGAAACCAAAACGTGAGGGTGGTGCGGCATTCTCTGATGGTGGAAGTAATTCTAGAGAAGAAGACTCTGATGAGGGTACAAACAAGAAACCGCAGAGGTATTCATCCCATGTTCCACTAAAGAAGAGATTAGACGTAAACAGAAGAAGTAGTAATAATAGTAGTCGCAATGAGCATGGTGGGGGTGACTTGGGGGATGGAGTTCCCGATAGAGATGGTGGCAGCAGTGAAGAATCTGACGTTGGCAGTGATCTCTACAAGAACGAAGATGACAAACAGAAGCTCGCAAATATGACAGAACTTGAAAGGGAGATGATTTTGTCCGATAGAGCAACCAAAAAATGTGAAAAGGAGTTGAAAGAGAAAATGAGATCGAAGAGGGAAAACAAAAGTGCAAGTGCAAAGGCTAGTTATGCAGCAAATTCATCTCATCATCCATCATCTGCCAAGGTTCGTTCCTCTGCTAGACATGCTGAGAGGACGGCTTCCAAGGGAGATGTTCTAAGCGAATTGCGCGCGAAAAGGATGAAGCAACAAATCTTAGACCCTCATGATAAATTGGGAAAGGCTTCTGGATCAGGCTCAAGTAGCAAGCAGAAACCTGGGGTCACGGCAAGTCCAAGTAGCTCTAGTCAGAGTGAGAGTGTTATTCGGTCTGACAGTGAAAGAGACTCGTCTGATGATGGTGGATTGGGTGACAGTGATGATGACAAGAACATTCAGGAATCAAAGATGCCATCATTTGAGAACATAAGGGAAATCACCATTAGGAGGTCAAAGCTTGTGAAGTGGTTAAATGAACCATTTTTTGAGGAGTTAATTGTTGGATGTTTTGTGAGAATTGGAATAGGAAAGTCAGAAAGTGGACCTGTCTACAGACTCTGCGTAGTGCAGAAAGTTGATGGAGGTGACCCAAATAAGCATTACAAGGTAGAGAATAGAGTCACTCACAAGTATCTAGTTTGCGTGTGGGGCAGTGAGAACTCTGCTAAAAAGTTTCAGGTGGCTGTAGTTTCAGATTCTGCACCGTTGGAGAGAGAGTTCAGACAGTGGGTTAGAGAAGTTGAAAGAACTTGCGGCCAAATGCCGAGTAAGATTAGTGTGTTGGAGAAGAAGGAGGCAATAAGAAGAACAAGCGCGTATGTTTATTCAGCCGCCACTGTGAAGCAGATGCTAGAGGAGAAAAAATCAGCCCCGTCTAGGCCACTGAACATTGCAGTGGAGAAGGATCGTTTGAAGAATCTGTTGGAGGTTGCAAAATGTAAGAATGATGAAGCAGAGATGGATAGGATCTTGAGAAAGCTCGCGGATTTGGACGCATCTCGTAAATCCCGGGAGAATGATGCCAAGGCTTTAAGGCTGGCCGAGATGAACAGGAAGAACAAGGTTGAGAACTTCAAGAACTTGTCTGAACATAAAAAGTTGAATGCAAATTTGAAAGCTGGTGAGGAAGGCTATGATCCCTTTTCGAGGAGGTGGACAAGATCGAGGAATTACTACGGTAAAGATACTGAAAAGAATGAAGATAAAGGAGAAAAGGATGGTGAAGTTAGTAAGGGGGAAGAGAAAGAAGAAGCTGTCACAACAAAGGTTGGTGTTGAAGTAACAGAATTGGCATTGCAAGCAGCTGCTAATGAAGGGAAGTTGATTGATACCAATGCTCCTGTGGATGGTGGAACAGAATCAAACATGCTGCATGATTTCAACTTGCCTATCTCTCTGGCTGAACTCAAGAATTTTGGTGGACCACAGGGACTCAAAAATGGATTTCTGGCAAGGAAACAAAAAATAGAAGCAACAGTTGGGTGCCGGGTTTCTGAGAATGATGGGAGTAGGCATGCGCTTACATTAACTATCAGTGACTACAAGAGAAGGAGAGGACTTCTTTGAAATTCGGAAATTTAGTTTTACACAGCATCTACTATGTAGATCCTTTTCTAAAGGTTATACTTTTAACTGAATAATGTAGACAGCAATAAGAGGCAACCAATTTTATTTATTGATTTAACATGAGTGATGCCTTTCCTTTGGCTACTGGGCATGTTTCTAATATTTTCATGCTTCTGTTTCTATGATTTGCTTACACATGTTGTGTGGTAGGGATGTACATTATTCATTGAAAATAAATTAGCTGTTAAAGGTTGAATTCTTTGATTGATATCTTCTTTGGAATCCTAACTTCATTCTGAGAGAGTTTATTACCTCTAGTAATTGGATTGAGATTCCCACTCCTTAGTCCCATATCGACTGAACGTAACCAGTTGTACCAGGCAATAAAAAGATGTTTAATGCAGGAAAGCCTTTCAATACAAATTGGAAACTAGTCATAACTGTTAAAAAGAGAATCTATCATGATTTAGTTTGGTATTTCGTGGACTATGTATTAGGAATAGTATAGCCGTTAATATTATTTTCTGATATTTTTATATCTTTTGTTCTCGTATTCTGATCATAGACTGTGTGTTTTCTGAAGTTGACATAACTGGCAAGTTTCGTATCTTCGAAATGAGGAACACATGTTATAAGGTTTTATTTTTAACAAGAGAAAAACATAAAAGGAAAAAAGTAAGCAAAGCTAACAGTGCTCCCGAGGAGCATTTTGTAATGGGAAAATTCAGTATGTACATGTTTGCATATATACAGACAAGTGAGAATCCCCGTTTCTCACCAAAGGAAAGCCATATTTATCATATTCACAACCAATATAATTTTTACTATTTCCTATAAAACTCATACCATCCCCTAGACCTTTTACTGTATAGAAGGCCTTCATCACACGAGAATCTGAGATTTGGCAGCGTCACGAGAGCATTTGACTCTGTCACTCTTGTTAAGCAAACAAACACAAGTCTCAAGGATCTCAACATCCTCTTCCCAGCATAACAAGGAGGCCAATTTAGGATTCTTCAAAAGCATCTTAGATGCAAGGAACCCAGCTAAAGTCCAAGTTTGATAAAGCCGGGCTTGTTTGCCAATAAATCTTGCTGTGCGTGTGTCATAATATTCTGGCCAAGAATCACGTGGCAGCCTTTTCTCAGCCAAAGCCACTGCTTTCTCCGCTAGTTCAGTTCTTTTCATTTTCATGCATGCAAGTGTGAACTGAAGACAATGATGCATTAGGAAACGCATCAATATTGAAGCAAAGGTTAGTTGTGAACATTTTCTCAAATTTCCGTAATTAAAACAAAGTTGTTTTCAACATGGGAAAGAAATTTACCTGCCACAGAAGGGTTGGCCAGGATCCACCATTATGATATGACCAAGCGCTGCATAAATTAAGCATGGTGTTTTTAGTCAAGACTTTACACCGTAGAGACAATAATACAAACACTATAGATTCTATAAAATACTTTCTTCTATCAAGGGAAAAATTTATACGTATTCTTGGGGTCACAGCCTGTAATTATTCGCCATTCATGATTCTCCAAGGCAGGATAACATATCTTGAGAGGCATTTCCCCCACGAGATCATTCCAATTTGTTTCTATCAGATTCAAAATAGAATCATTCTGTTTTGGGGTGCCCAAAGAGGAAACGATTGACCAAAGATTTCCAAGCATGAAAAACCTGAAATCCATATGAGCTGGCTGCAGATTCCCTAGCAGATATCCTCCCTCCTCTGGAACCCAATCAATTAGCCACCTAGGGATTTGATCTGGATAGATGTTGAACTTGTTTGTGGCATTCAATGAGTACTCTTCTGTTTTATACCTGTATATCTCATTCATCTTTTGCACATCCAACCAATAGTATTCTCTAATGTGAAATGATAGTGCACTGAGTCTGTTGTTAATTTCTCCGATCAGATGCTTGGAACTTTCTTGTACTATAACCATCTCACGGGCCGAGCGAAGAGCTGAGTAAAACAAGGCCTGCAAAGCAAAAACTTACCACATAAGTTCCACCAAAATGAGAGACTAGGGCAATTGCAGCAGAAACAAGAATACAAGAATGCAAAGATTGCTTATTTTGACTGACCTGAATCTCAAGGGGGTGGCCATGAATACCCATCCTCCTATCTATCATGCAAGATCCGTCAGTTACTAACAGAGAAGGAAACATATCAAAGCCATCCGTTAAGCACAGATGAAGGATCATTCTTAGGCCTGTCTGAACATCCAACCTTTCTTCCAAGCCACGGTCCCCAGTAATCTTTCCATAAGCCCGCAGAAGGATGATCCACCACAATCCTATCAGGAAACCAGACAAAGAAACGAGTCATTTTGTGATGTTATTCAAATAATATTCTCAGAAATCTAAACAAAGAATTACCCTTTTGCAGGCACATCGTAAAGAACAGAAAAATCTAACCTGAATCTACAGGAGCAACACGACCTATAGCTGATTCCCCAAAATCAGGATCTAAAACTTCTTCAGTTTCTCCTTCGTCATCTTTCCTAGTTTTAACTTTGAAACTAGCTGGCATCAGGCCCTGCCCTGGGCTATAGCAGTCCACTGTTTTCTCCCAACTCTTGCAATTGAATATGGAGAAGGATGCAGCATATTAAAAATCAATAAAGAGAAAGGAATCATGACACGATGACAAACAAGTACTAGTATCACATTTATTTACGGCTTAATTAACAAGTACTAGTATCAAATTTTTAACGAAAACCCTTGATAAACTTGAAGAACCACAAACAGTATGTGTATATGTATATTACCTGGAGTTGCAAGGTGTAAAGGAGAAAGTTCTTGACAATCTCCGTTTCTCCCTTGAGCAAGAAAGCAAGAGCCGAAGGGATAAAATCCCTTATGAAAACCTGATCATAATTCAAAGGTTGTTGATCATTCGAATCATTCGCTGCCACCGTCCCCACAGGGTTGTCACAGTATGTCACAAGTGCCTCTTGCAATAACTTCCATGCCTCTTTCTCCACTTCTGTCTCCTCTTCCTCTACCTTCTCACCCTCTTCTACCTTCACACCCTCTACCTTCCCACCCTCTTCTACCTTCTCACCCTCTTCTACATTCTCACTCTTCTCATTTTTCTCACCAACTTCTGAACCAGACACTTTCTCTTCTCCAGCACCATCCTCATCATTGTCAAACCTTTCCACCACAACTGGCTTCACATTCATGCCACCCTTTAGGTAAACCATTTTACCATTACTGTTCTCATATGTCTCCACGGATCTTGAGAAGTCACGAGACTTGAATTTTAAGTCGATTCCGGCTTTGGAAGACACACCCCGTTTTGTGGTTCTTGTTGCGCTTAAAGCGATGGAACTTGATTGGCCAAAAGTCGAAGAGGGTAGCCCGAAAAGTTGTTGGCTACCATGCATCATGCGTCCAAATTCCCTCACGTGAAAAGGGCATTGCATGGTGTTGAGATGAAGATTGAGGCCACGAGTGGTAGAGTTATTGAACATAGACATGGTTAGAGTCTGGTGGGATCTTGCAAGAAACCAAGAATTCTTGTAACCAATTAGGATCTTGGGGGATGGTTTCATGGTGCAGTTACAAACAAGGTTGACCGTGATCATAACAAAAGAATGCAAAAGAAGTACGTGGAAGTAGTTGATCTAAATGATCTTGAATGTTTTGTCACGTTAATGGAAAACTTGGGAAAAAAACAAGAATGGAGAAAACCATGCGAGATAGAATGGAATGTGAATGTGAACGTGGATCTCACCTTTTTATTATGTATAGGAGGGGAAATGCTGCTACCTTGAGAAACGAAGATTGAGATTCTGATTTCTCACCACAGAATCCCCATGGTTAGAATTTGCTTTTGTGTCCTCTTTTAGCAAATGATTTGTATGGTTTAATATCTACGAGTAGATTTATTAGTTGCTTACAAAATTTAGGTTACTCTCTATTTCTAACCTGAAAGTTGGGGTTTGAAGTTTGCAGTAGTAACTCTCAACCGTGATATTTTTATTCTGTGATCAGTGTAAAGTGATGCATTTTGCTATGTTTGGAGAAAGTTGCGTTATCTTCGGGCAAGCATATCGCAAGGAAATAGGGTTTTTCTTCTTTGGTGGAAAATTTTTGCCTCCAAGATCATTGTTAAACACTTTCTTAAAGTGTATTCGGATTAGCCTATAATAATTTACTTTTTACTATAATCAAAAGCTTATTTTAATATTCTTTCTATTTATTCTTAAAAAATTATGCATGAGTATTCATCTAACAACAAAATTTAAGAAAATAGATTAACTGTTTTGTTACTCCACCAATATAAGAATTTTTTGGAAAAACAATTCGTATGCGTAGTACTTTTTATTGCACAAACTTTAATTTCTATGTATTATAACCTGAAATTTAAAAGAGAAAATAAGTTATGAAATAATTCAATATTATTATTTAATTACAAACTGTTTCACACATTTTTTTTCTCTCAACTAATAAAATGGGTTAAAAGTCAGGAAAGAAAAATTGATATATGATAAATATTTTTTTAAAATTGTCTCTGCTTGAACTAAGCTTTTGTGAAAGAAAAATGCGAGAGATATGACAAAAATGAGAAATACACATGTAATTGATTTTGTTTGAGGAGAAATGAGAAAAAAGATAAAAATGAAAAAGTGTGGAATCACTGATTATTTTTAATTTATCTTCATTTACCTATTTATATATTTTTATTTTTCTTAAAGTAAATTTTTATTTTCTTTTTATATTTTTATCTTTTTTCAATTTTTTTTTTGTAATTTTTCATCTATTCTACTTTAAGCATTTAATGAAATAATTTTACAAGAACAGTGATAAAATCATATTTGAAAATAGTTTTCCATATAATGAAAAATACATAAGATATTATTTAATTACATATTATACAATGCCAAAATTTAAGCTATAAAATAATGACATATGAAATAGTCATTTCATTTTTGTTTAAAATAAAATGAATAAAGCATGGTGAATAATAGTTCAAAATGACAATAAGTAGATATGAGTGAGAGAATCTAACAATCGGATAGAAGAGGGGTGTGGTGTTCCAGTTGGCGTCCACTTGGTCTTTGTGATCTCTTCTTCTCTTCTTTTTCTTTCTCTTGTCTTGGCAATGGCTAATGCAATTATAATGCAGAGTTTTCTGCCACGACCCTTTACCCCAACGACGCCGTTTCAACTGCCCACTCACATCCACTCCTTCCATTCCCCTCGCTCCTCCTTTTCCCCCACAACCCAATCGGTAATTCTATCCAATTCCACTCAAATTTCATACTTTAAGGTTATGCCCTTCGCGTGTGTGTTTTTTTGTCCGTATCTTAATTGATGAGCACTCACTCATTGTAGCATCTGATAGTAGCATGTTGTGGAATGTTTTTTTGCTTTGTTCTTTGATTGCAAGAGTTTGTAGAAGAATTAGTGCACATAGTGAAAACACTGACATGTTGACATGTTTGTAATTAGAATTGAAACCATAAAACATTTTCATAGACCAAATGGGTCCAAAGTTTCTTGAATCTCTGATCTTTACAACAAAACAATGAATGGCCAACAATACAGACGATGCTGTTAATCTGCCAGTGAAATGGAAAGGAAAGGAGTGCAAATGTGAGAGGCACTACAACCCAGAAGGCATAGGAAATAGCTAAGAATAATAGTAACTCTGTGTGGTAATTTTGTGTGCTATATCCATAGAATGGGTGTGAACCAGATATTAGAATCCTAGTCCAACCTGGGTGAACGTTTTCTCCTTTACTATCTTGGCATGGTCCATCTACAACTTGGCTTTGATTTTATCTCTGCTAATATATAATCAGGCTAAAGGTTTTGCAGTTCCAAGAAGGAAAGCACTGTCCTTGATCTTATCAACCTACATTCTCTCAGAGGTCGGTGTAGCACTGGCTCAACAATCTCCTGTGTTCCGTGAATACATAGATGCATTTGATGGTTATTCATTCCAGTACCCAGGGAGTTGGATTCAAGTCCGTGGTGCTGGGGCTGACATATTCTTCAGGGACCCTTATGTTCTTGATGAAAATCTCTCTCTTGAAATTTCTTCACCTTCATCCTCCCAATACAAGAGTGTTGAAGACTTGGGTCCACCCCCAGAAGCTGGAAAGAAAGTGCTCAAACAGTATCTGACTGAGTTTATGTCTACTAGACTCGGTGTTAGACGTGAATCCAATATTCTTTCAACTTCTTCAAGAGTAGCTGATGATGGCAAGTTATACTATCAAGTTGAGGTTGGTTAACAATTACATTCAAATAATCAGTTGCATGAGTTTTTCTTTAGTCACAACGCACCTCACACTTATGATCATAGCATGTATTGCCAGATAAAACTAGTTGATACAATTATAAATGAAGTGCATAAGAAATTGGTAATAAAATCACTCTGGGTCAGTAATGCATCTTGAAGGCGTTCATAAATCATATGCCTTCTCACTCCTGATTGGAAAATTACATAATTGACTGATTAAATTTATTGTCTCTATGTTGCTAGGTAAACATAAAGTCATATGCGAACAACAATGAACTTGCTGTTATGCCACAAGACCGGGTGGCTCGTCTGGAATGGGATCGGAGGTACCTATCTGTTCTTGGGGTTGAAAACAACCAACTGTACGAGTTGAGATTGCAGGTGCCAGAAAATGTGTTTGCAGAGGAGGAAAGTGATCTTCGTAGAGTCATGGATTCCTTTCGAGTGAGCAAGATTGCCGTTTAGAACTAGAATGTTGGATATGTGAAAATGGTCTTTGTTCTTGAAATATATTCTTATTTTTTTATTTCTTCTCTATTATAAAGATAGTTTTTCTAACATTTTTTTGCCATACTTTTGGCTCTGTTAATTGCTTTGTTACACTCTTATTTTCATTTTCATATCTATGTAAGTCTGCCTGTGAACATGACTTTTAGCTGTTATTATGAGCTATTGTGGTATATCTCTATTCTTCAAACCATCAGACTCCATAAAATTTGCCTCATCAAATTTTAAGCCGCATCTAAAATAAGATTGTTAAACCACTGTTGTGCTGGAAGTGACTTAATTACTTTATTTTTGGTTGATGAAGACTTAATTATTATATCAATAATACAATACAAAATCTATATAGTTGGATAAGCGGAAGAAAATCAAATTAAGCTTCGTTTAAGTAAAATAAGAAAATCTAATAACCAAGCTTAGAGCGTAATTAGGATAAGTGCATATCATAAGATTGGCATGCGAATGATAATGTTTGTTCAACTTTTCTCGGTTACTAAAGTTCTTACATGCAACAATTACCTTGTGCTCAACAGTACTTGTTCATCTCATCTTTCATCCACATGGAACTGAAAGTTTTCTATACCATAAATTCCATTTTGTATTAAGATACTCGAATGATAGTGCTTCATATCTAAAATTTATCCCAAATTCAAAGTAAATTGCTGGATAAAATAGAACAGAGGGGATCACTCATTCATCTTAGATCTTAAACGACACAATTCATTGTCAATGATGCCAATCTTCAACGCTAGAAATAGATTCGTGATACAAGTCGCAAGATTCTCTCATAAACCGACACGATAAATCCACTAACAAAATAATTTGAAACCAGAAGAGAACACTATCCAACTCTTTACAAATGAAACCGGCCGAGTTAATTAACAAAATTTCATGTCCAGAATCATTACAAGTCTTAGATCACTCAGTGGTAAATACACAATTATGACCTCACTTCAAATTCTCCTGCCCGAGTAAGAGCTCGAAAACCTTTATAAAAACGGTAGGGTACAGTCTTCAGATCCAGTTTATCTATTTGCAGACCAGAGAGGGCAACACCCATAATCCTAAAACCCACTTGAAACGTGGGAAAGACGTGAAGGCGCTCCAATCCAGTCTCCAGCATCAATGTTCCTGACATCGAAGGGGCTTTATCCTTTGGGATCCGACCAATGGACCAAGAGCAAGTCTGTAGAAAAAAAGAACGCTCCATCACAAAAGAAGGACAAAGAAGTTATATCTGACTATTTTGACTTCCTGGTTTCTACAATAGATAACAAAAGAAAGATTGTTGCCTATATGTACCTTATCAGACAGTATGTTTACTATTCCATAATTTGAAGTCAGATCAGCTGATAAGATGCAAGAAGGAAGCTGAAACTGAACAGTAACGGAATCAATTGTCTTTCCAGGATCATTTCTTATTCCAACCAATACACTAAGTCGGCATGTTCCACCATCTGAAGTCAACTGTGGCTTTACATATATTGGGGTGTTCTTCAATTTTCTAACTCTGAAAAATAAAGGTGACATTTGCAAACTTTTAGATAAATAGAAATTCGGGCATACCATTGCATGAAATTTCACATTCATAATTATATCTTTATTCATACCGACTTCTCAAATGAAGGTTTCAAATCCCAATGCAGACATCAACAAAAAGCTGGAGAGCATACCTGTAACTCATGAGCTTAAACTGCCCATCTGGAGGCACGAATGAAAGATATTGATGGGATTCCCAGGGCCGATATCTAACACAGGGATGGAACCTCGCATCATCAAGGATTGAAGGGTTTGAAAATGAAAGAGTCAAATCAGGAAGACCAGTGATATGGGAATTCACTTGAACCTCACCATTGATCTCACATTTCACCAGAACTCCATCCCTGAACGAAACAGAACTTTAGTAACGAGTATAACAGAAGCTGAAAGCACAGTGCATAAGATACTAACTACTAAGGAGGAGTGTGAAGACGATCATTGAAAATTCAGCCCTAAGCATATGAAGTTCCACAAGTTCAAGCCTCCAACAATCAGCAATATCTTGTTAAGCTTGTGAAAGGCTATGTATGAAAATGGAAAGGGATAAAAGAAATGAAAGAAGAATCCAGAGATCACTATTCTTCAACTCTTTGCTAGAAACGGAAACCATGTTAATATAAAAAAGTATAGGAATTTGTGTTGTCCACCATCCTTCAATTGTTACATCTCTGTCACATTCCTAGTTATTTATTAAACATAATGAATGATCCATATTTGAATGATTTGAAATTGAACTAGCATCTTTGCCTAAAATGGTTTCATTGGAAATGTGATGTTATGTGCAAAGGTGTGTATATACACAAGACTTAAAGCTTTGCAGAGCTACATCCCCAATTGTTTAGTCATTATGTCATTGTACTATTTCAAGGAATATTCAGTTTGCAAGATAAGGAGTGAAACAACGAACTTCAATCCAGTAAAAGAAGATTGAGTGAGTGCCAAAGCAGACAGGGGAAGAAAAGGAAAACTACACTACTAAGTTGTACAGAGACCTAACAACGACAACAAAGCCTTATCTCACTAAGTGAGATTGGCTATATGGATCACACATCATTTGCCTCAGTTAAGGACTACATTTTCAGAAGTTATACAGTAACCTATCCCACAAAAAAGCTTTCACTGTTAATGTATTACAGTGATATTTTCTTCTTGTAAAGGCAAACAAATACGACACATAGTTTCTTCTGCTTGTGGTCTCAGATTCAAAGTTTCCTATGTAAAACAATGTCCAGAGGGACCTACCCAAAAAAGATTCAATTTGAAATTATTAACATTCCAAATTTAGCCAAAATAACTAACAAATAACACCATATTAAAAAAAAATTCAAAACACCAAAAATTATCTCTGTTTGGAAGTGAAAGACAACAATTCGAGAAGATGGACCTGTTTATTGTTGCATCCATTTCTTCAACAAGATCTACATAAATTTCATTGCTGGCATACTTTGTGTCCGCTGTTCTCCAGGGAACAAGAGATGCAGTAGCACCTGGGAGTGTGTCACTCACATTGGAGCTGCTGCCAGTCACAACACTCAAGACTTTGCTAACAATATTTGGTGGGGCTATCATCTCTCGCAGGATGTTAGGTTCTGTAGTTAGCGGGAAGCCATTGTCTATCATCTCATCCAGAAGCTACAATAACATAACAACTTTACATCTAAACAACAAATCGATAGGGGTAAAATGCAAAACAACAACAACACTTTGGCAACTGTTAATACCTCATACACAATGACAAAGTTGTCTTTGATCAAGTCTTCATTCAATCCCCCAAGATATTCACTGAGAACATCAGCTACCCTACAAAGGAACTAAAAATCAGATAGTTAAAAAAACAAATACAGCAGCATTGGCGCATGTGTTGCAAAAAACTGGGAAGATACATACCTCAGTGGCCATCAATGGGGGCATTTCGACTTGAGTGCAGGCCAAAAAAGTGATTCCCTCACGAAAAACTTGGAATAGATAATGCGTGGGGGAAGCAATAACTGGTTGTTGCTATATAGAGAAGAGAAGACAAAGTAAATAAAAGTAAAAGGTAGAGAAAAATGAAATATTTAGTAATGAAAATGAAAACCTTGAAAGAATCAGGTTGAGAAATGGCGTGATCCCAGAACCAGGCACATATTGAGCGATCTACGCGGTGCCCAGTAAGCTGTTTCTCTAGCATTACCTCTCTAAGGAATCCAATTTTCAAGTGGAAATTTAAATTCGGAATAGGAAATTGAGAAAACTGAAATTAACATGTTTTGAAAATCCTAGAGAAAGGGAATGCGTGAATCTTACCCAGAATCGGACAGAAGAAATATGCACTGCAACATTTTTCTTTCTCGCACAAAATCAAAGCGGACAAAGAAAGGAAGGGAAGGGAGAGAAAGGGGAGGGAGATAGTGATGATTGTAATAATTGAATCCAAAAGTTAATAAGGTTTGGGAAACGAAAAGTTTGTGATGAAGGGAGTTTCCTTCAATTCACAAAGGTTGATACAAGCTACGTTAGTTTCCTCGTCCTTCAGTTGACACACCACTCATCATCCTTAACACTTCTCAACTAAAATCAATACTTCAATTTCAAGTGATAAAAAGAATATGTCGAAGACAAAGATCGGACACAGAATATAACAAAAAAAAAAAAGTGTAATTTTCCCAGAAGCAGCTTTTGTAAAAAGTAATTACAATATTAGCTAATTAGAAATTGCTGTACATGTAATTTAAAAATAATTACAATAAAAAACCGTATTTTTTTAACTTACGTGACAATTTATAATTCAATAATAATATAAAAATATTTATATTGCCAGTAAATTTAAATTATATTAGATAATAAAAACACAAAATGTTAAGTAAACTACTTTGTAAATACAGTGTTACCTTTAACTCGTTATTAGCTTATTAAAGTCGCTAAGCATAATTAAGATGTGCGCCCAAAATAATCTCAACAAAAATTTGCCGCAATTTATACTTTTTTTTATTAAAATTATATAGGAATTAATTTATGCATTTGTTTCTATTAAAATTTATTAAGAATTGATGTTTGTTCGTGAAAAGTAACATCTTAAACTCTAAACACCACAGGAAATAATCTTACAATTTTTTTTTCTGTAAATTCAATAGGGGAGCAATAAGGCAACCAAATCATGCGCGGAAAAAGAACTTAATAGTTTTTCCGAATTAGATTTAAGAAGCTCTCTCCAAATAAAGGAAAACTATATTCTCCAAATAAAGGAAAACTATATGCTTTGAAGCTCCGCACATCCTGAATTCACCATATTGTTTATGCTGATTCCGAGTTACGTCTAAGTTGGGAAAGAAGATATTTCGTCAAAAAAAATGGATAAGTATTTGAGTTGATTCTATGTAAATGAGGTGGTTCATAAACATGTTTGTTTGGTAGATTTTTTTTTTTTTGGTTGGATTTCATTAAATATGTCCTTATATAAGGTTGATTTACCTGCTTTTAGGTTTGTTTTGTATTTCTTGTTCCCACGAGTATGGGCTTAATTCAGATGTCTTAGCATCATACTATTTGCTTAGCAGATCATAGCTCTTATAACAAAAATGGTAGAATGGATACAGAAACAGAGTAATAAAAAAGGTGATTCTTAAACCTCGAATGCTAAACAAATAACAAAGGAAAAGCATGATTAACACTTGAGGAAGTAATTATTTTAGCATGTCGTTTGACAATAACAGTCACAGCCGTTACATTAGAAGGTACAAAATTTTGCATGTGCTGGCCCATACTCCATGCAATTTACCTAATACTCTACCCGCTGAGTCATCTAGCTGATTGCAGGACAGGGCGAGGGCTACGGCTCCTCTTTGCGTCTTTGTATTAGTATACTCTAAGTAGTCTATAATTTTCCTTGGAGAACAGTGAGTCCACTAAATCCATACATTCTATATAAATTCATACTCAAGTCATCGTAGGTGGTTTTGAGATAAGAATTTCCTTTGCATAGTTTTCTTCTGCAGCTAATGTAGGGGTAAAAGATTCCTCATACAACAGTGAATGCTGACTGTATTGTCGATGTGAACCGTGAGGCAATTGTTTGGGAGGCAAATTGTTGAATCCGCTTCTTAGCATCTGAAAATAACTAAGCAGTGTTATCCATTGCAAAATGTTTCTCCATTTAATAAATATAAAGGATTGCCAAAGAAAATGGAAAATTTGTGTAGAAAGATTTCCTTCCAGTTAGGAATAATCATCTGTCTCATTTGTGTGCCCTCTTTTTTGTTCCCTTAATAGAAAAATGATACCTCAGACAAACAAGAAAGAGAATGTACTCTTTCATTTAACTAAGCGTCATTGTTCTATTGGGGGAGGACAAGGAAGAGGACATGAATTGTGGACGGTTGATTTAAATTCAGGGCAGAAAGGGAGACACAGGTAGAACTACCAGTCTCACGATGTGAGATGAAGCTAGGTTTTGAGGAACTCACAAGGCATATATGTTTCATGCATATTAACAGGACCACATCAATTAAAATGAAATATATTTTCGTGGCATGCAATGCAGAAAACATTAATGCAACAGTTAAAATACAGAACCTAAAGTTCATCCCCACAAAAAAATAAAGCCATGTATTATTACAATTTACAGAGAGTTATTCCTTGGTTTTCCGTTTTCACACACCATTGACGTAATAATTTATCCTTTTTATTTAACCATTGCCTGTACAAGTGTAAACCATTTCTACTATCTTAAAGATGACAAGACAAGAATTTCTTTGATTAGGAATCAATATAGACTGAGAGCATCCTAATGATCTAATAAAATGACCCTGTTAATCCAAAACAGTCTACTCAATAGGTTGTAATTTTAAGCAACATATACAAGAATGCAATTTAAAAGGCATTAACAATCATAAAATCCTACATAGATATAGTGGCATCTACAACCTTTGACCCAAATATCGTGACCCAACCGCCAGAAATTATGATAAAGGAAAAGAAATCACGTTGAGGCCGAATAGTGCCAGTCGCGCCAATCCATAAAATTATAGGAAAATTCATAAATTGTCATTTGACATATAAACTCTAAACATGTTTTCATGAATCCCCCACAAGAGAAATAGGTGCTATGAGATAATATGTCCCGATTTCAACTCTTGAAGATGACATTATTTATATTTTAATGGTATAATGAATTAATTTATGCTGCAAGCATGGAGGAAAGTTGGAGCTAGCAAGTATTCACTTGGAACTGAAAATATCTCATTATTTCCAGCAATTGATCCTACCTTAAACCAATAAATATTATTTTGAAATATAAGATACAATTTTAAGAACATACCTTTTTGGCATTTGGTAAAACCAACAATATTTGCAACGCTGAGGGTCAAACAAACTCCAACAACTAGGATGTAATCAGCTTGCAGCCTTATGAGTGAGAATATTGCCATTATAGTCCATGCAACTGCCTGTATAAGAATACACAAGAAAATGATATACTGGATAACAAAGTTGTTGGATGAAGGGTGATAAAAGACAAAATGTAAGCAGTGGCAAAACCCAAATGTCAGTTATATTTTCCATTCAGATTCAACATTTAAGAGAATCGGTCACTCTATTTAGAACACTAATCCTTATTCAGTATTGATATCAAAACAACGCATGAACCATCTAAATATGGTTGATCTATGTACTACCCCTTCAAATTTTCTGACAAATCACCATAAATAGCCAAAGGACATAAGAAAAACTGGAATGTCATCACAAGCTCTAATCAATTGATGTTTTCTTACTGTTAGGTAAAGCGTCCACCAGAAAAGCCATGAATCTTTCTTGTTGATCCGGGCCAATGACTGGAGAAAAAACAAGCAAAATACGTAACGTATCTCCATAGCATTTGGATGGCAATCTTATGCAACTCAGCTGAGACATTATAGATAGATAGAGTCATAGAGAGATATCATTTAAAAAATAAGATGACAATATGCTAGTTGCAACTGAGTAAAACGAGCAATTCGCACCTCTTGATCAAGACACTCAAATTTCCAAACACTCTCACCCAGATCATTTATTTCGTTCCACCACCGTAAACCAACTAAAATTCTCCCACTCACATTCTTGACTACCCAAAAATCAAGAGCGGCTAGAAGGACTGTAATCACAAAAATGATGACAAAGTTATCAATAAAGAGGGTAGAGAGAATGTAAAATGCCAAAGCCGCACCCTGCCAGACACAAACAATGAAAATCATTACACTTTTCAGAACTAACAATTGCCATTGGCGAATAAAATGTCGAAACAGTGCAAATACATTAAATAAAGTGAACCTTGAAGAGAACATGAAAGAAGCAAGTGTTCGGATTTGCGTAGTTTTCCTCTACAGACTGCACGCAGAGTAAAATTTGATGAATTAACTATCATAGAAAAGAGAACGGTAATACAATCACTCCAACGAAATCAAAGGCCAGACAAAGAACTTATTTATAAACAAAAAAAATATGGAAAATGTATATAAAGAATTCTAGAAAAAAAAAATATGCTGATTTAGGTTACATTACGTGAAATTCACACAAAAATATATGTCCAGCACGTAATTTCATTATTTTTCTTCAACGTAAAAGAGAAAATTAAAAAGGGGGGAAATGAAGGATGACATTGAAACAAAGGAACCAGATCGTAAGCAATTATCCTAATAGAATGATTGAAACTTCACATACCTGCCCCAGATCCATAGTTGTCACTGAGATCGAGCTTCGGAAAGATTTATGTACAATGACAACACATCAATAACTTCTGAAAGAGTTCGCCATAACCAACAGATGGTATTAGCGTACATGTTTCTAAATATACTTATTCTATAAAAGGGTGCATTGGGCCACACATGTCTAGCCCAATTCTCATGGGTCGGGCCCATCCACAAATGTTTAGTGTTTTTTTTTTTTTTTCACTTTCTAGCACACCGTGCAATTCATCATGTATGTTGTTGTTCTTAGCTTGGAATCTAAAGCAGAAAATTTTCTTGCATAGGAACAACACAGATATGTCTAGGTACATTCACGTCACATAATGGTATAAGTGGTGCAATTTTATCTTGTAATAAACAAATGGATTAATATTTGATATGGTTTGAGAAAAAGAAAATGAATGAATGTGAAAGAGGGAGGGGAATGAGGGGCTGTGGATGCAGATGGAGTAGGGTCGTTGTCTTATCATAAGCAAAGATGAGGTGGGGAGTTAGTTAGTTGGGTGAGGGAAAGGAAAACCACTTCAAATTTCAGCCCCATATCATTACATACTCTTTTAACTACACTCTACACACACACACATAGCAACACTGTGTAGAGAGAAACATGGCAAGACTTGTGGCACTCCAACAGAACCAACTATCTCTCTCTCCCTTGGCCTCCTCTCTTTCTGACTTCAGTGGAACCAGACTTCAAACTCAACTTCAGGTCCTCATCTCTCTAATTCTTTCTTCTTCATATTCTCTATGTCATCATCAATATCATTTCATGTTCAATCCTTTGGTGTTTCTACACTAATTGCTATGTGTGCATTTAGCAGCAGATGGTGAACAGCATTTTATTATTGTATTGTATGTTTGTGTATTACTAATACTAGGTGATCTCAGTTGCACAATTCCTGTTTTTGTCCTGCTGAGTTCAATTGAGTTAATGTTTTCCACAAACTTTTGAGTTAACTACTTGAAGAATTTATGCATCCAAGTGATAAATAAAGCAGATATACTCCTTCCTAACTCCCAGCATGCTTATTTTGGGTACAGTTTAAGAGAAAATTATGGCAGCCAAAAGGGTCTTTCTATGTCTCGGCATCAAGCACCAAGAAAATACTCATCATGGGAGGCACCAGGTTTATTGGAGTGTTTTTGTCTAGGCTCCTTGTCAAAGAGGGTCACCAGGTATGACTTACCCATTTGGCGTTAACTCTGCTACGCCTAATGATTTTTCATTCCTTCATGAATGCAATTCTAAGGAATCTTATCTTTGAAAAGCTTCTATACCTATATTTGGTGATGTCGTATAGTTCAAAATTACATTCCAAGGAATATTTGATGATAGAACATATGAATTTGGCAGGTGACTTTATTTACAAGAGGTAAAGCGCCTGTCACTCAACAATTGCCAGGTGAATCAGACGGTGATTATGCTGACTTTTCTTCCAAGGTATGTAATTGCAAATTAAATATTGAATTCACCTTCTTGTAAGGCATGATGAGAATGTGTGTCTTTCCTGAGCACTTACATTTTGTAGCATTTTTAATTTCCCAGATCTTGCATTTGAAAGGAGACAGGAAGGACTTTGATTTTGTAAAATCCAGTCTCTCAGCAGAGGGATTTGATGTTGTTTATGACATAAATGGTACTTGTTTACACCTTGTGTGCATATTGTTTTCCCGCAGTTTCATTATGTATTTTACTCGTTAGGTTCAAGTTGTTATTTTTCATAACTTATCTCTCATGAGACTCAAATAAAATTTTCGGCATGTTTCAGGACGAGAGGCAGATGAAGTTGAGCCCATACTGGATGCTCTGCCTAATCTGGAGCAGTAAGCTGCCTAATCTGTCTTTCATATACAATAAAAGCAGATTGTCATTGTTCAACTTCTAATGAGTTACCTAGTCAATTGAATTTTAAGAATAAATTTGACTGCACTTGAAGAGAATCATCACACTATTCTCTTTCATTATATGACATTCAATATAGAAAATCATTTGTAACAGGGATAATTTATGGAGTTCTCCAATTCTTGGCTCAACAATATAGTTATTGAAATCTAGAAGAAGCTATATCAATTGTCATGCATGCTCTTCATTTGCTTTGATATGTAGAAATAGGAATTTGCCACCAATTAGATGGCTTAGAATTTAGGTGCACAGATTGATGAATGTGACATTGAATTGGCTTTTTTTCCAAGTCAAAGAGGAATAATAGTCAATGGTAGCAAGGTGAAGATTAGTCAGACAGTTGGCTTTTAATAAAATGATTATATTAAATATTTCATCTAAAAATGAAATAATCAAATGTTAAACATCATAGCTTCACAAATAATTAAATTACAAAATTTAAATTTCATACTGAGAAAATGTCTTGGTAATATTTTGTACTATGCCTCTAATCTCCATTTTTGTTTATAATTTTCCCGTTGTCAGGTTTATTTACTGTTCTTCCGCTGGTGTCTATCTCAAATCTGACATATTACCTCATGCAGAGGTCAGTTACGTTTTAACATGTATATCTTCCTGTAATTTCAGAAATTTGTAGTGACGATGGAATTGTTTGGTGCCTTTAATCATTCATATCATTTAGTTTTTCCAAGTTATGCTTCCATTTTATTTATTTATTCACAAGATTACTAACATACTGCTTTGAGAAAGATTTTTTCTTTCTTGTGTAGCCCTTTCGCTTCAATATGTTAATTAAAAATATATATATATAGGGATTTTGGGCTGAGTGATATGATTTAAGTCATTAAAAATAAGAAGAGTGCCTTCTTATTTAAAGCTTGAGTTAGTTCCACTGAAGGGAAGAGTGCATTGTTCAAATTTATTTTAAGCACAAGAATGTCCTTATAAAAATTTTCTGACTTTCCAGTATAATTAATTTCAGTTTTGTTTTAACTCCTTGCTTCTTGTGATAGACTGATGCAGTTGATCCTAAGAGTAGGCACAAGGGAAAGCTTGAGACAGAAAGTTTGCTACAATCAAAGGGTGTTAATTGGACTTCTATAAGGCCAGTCTACATATATGGACCCTTGAACTACAACCCTGTAGAAGAGTGGTTCTTCCATAGATTGAAAGCTCGTCGCCCAATTCCCATCCCTAGCTCAGGAATACAAATAACTCAACTTGGTCATGTTAAGGTATCTATGTTACTGTTCTTAGCTGATCATATTCATTTTGCTACAAGAGTTTTATACCACGCCCAATTTGATTCAAGATACGTTATCAGCAGTCCCTTCTTTGAATGCCTTTGAAGATTATAATAAACGGTCCCCTGTAAATGAAACCAACTTGTTAGTTATATCTCAAATAGCAGGAGAATTCCAACACCAACTATTAAAGAGGGTCTCTAATATTATCTTAAAAAAGTGCATTTAGACCTAACTGATATAACTAATCTATAGCTAACACTTTATAATCCCAATAGCATGATAGTTTGTAAATTTATGGCATTTTGTGATTTTGGCTGAAATATGGTTCAAATATGACAGGATTTGGCAACAGCTTTCGTTCAGGTTCTTGGTAATGACAAGGCCAGCAAGGAAGTATTCAACATCTCGGGAGAGAAATATGTCACATTTGATGGATTAGCAAAAGCATGTGCTAAGGTAAGTTATTCATGACATGTCATATAATCATATTTAAGGTCACCAACAGAGAGCACTGGAAAAATTCCTTTATAATGTCAAGCATTCACATATTTGAGACATATTTTACTAATATATTTTTTGTTTGTTTTGCCATTTTTCAGGCTGGTGGATTCCCAGAGCCAGAGATCGTTCACTACAACCCTAAAGATTTTGATTTTGGAAAAAAGAAGTCATTTCCATTCCGTGACCAGGTGAAACAACAACACAAAATCAGATAGAATGAGAAAAAAGTGTCTGTAACTTGTATAGTTTATTAAAAGAATGACATCATTATATAATCTAATGGTATTTGAAAACAAAAAATTGAACTCATGATATTTGAAAGTTGAAACATAATTGGGACGTCCCTTTGCCGACATAAAATTAACAAAAGAAAATGAATGCGTGTAACTTTTCCATTGGCAAAATGATGATGAATAACATTGTTGTTTCATTTTCTTTATTGTGCAGCATTTCTTTGCATCAGTTGACAAAGCAAAGAGTGTACTTGGGTGGGAACCTGAATTTGACCTTGTAGAAGGTCTTGCAGACTCATATAATCTGGACTTTGGTAGAGGAACATTCCGGAAAGAGGCTGATTTCTCCACAGATGACATTATTCTTGGCAAGAGTCTTGTTAGTGTATAGTCTTTTCTATCAATTTTCAGTATTTCAAGTATATTTAGAACATCTGTTCGGATTTGCTACAATATGAAGTTGTGAAATATTCATGAGCCTCTAAATATTAACTTTTCCTTAATTTTATTATGCTGATGTAAAATGGATTAAAACAAAATAAATGGTAATCTGACTTTAAACCTTATCAACAACATTGACCACTTATTTGAGTTGAAGTTTTGAAGTGTTTCTTAAGAAACTCATGTGGAATGCATTGTTGTCTCTATCCACAATCCCAGCAATTCTGTCAACCATCAGACACTTCATCACCACATGAAATTGGCAATCCATCACCTGTAACTATGGACGTTGTAGCATAAAAATACTGACATATATAGAATATGCATATAAGCAGTAGTAAGTTTGTTGAGATAAATATAAGTTTTTCCTACTATATTGGCCTTGTTAAACAAAACAAACTCTTGTCTCAAACTGTGTTGAATCAACTAACAATAGAAAGAAAAATATGTTTTATGGTAGATAAATGTGTACTTTATAAAACTAAAATTTATAAGAAATAATTGTATTTAAATATGTGAGTTATATTATTACTAAAACTCATAAAAAAAATTTAAACATTTAAATGATATTGTATATGTATCATAAAAAAAAGTTTTACTATGATTTAAAGTTAAATTTAATTGTTTAAATGTTGAAATTTAATTTAGAAATAAAGATGAATATATATAACAAATACCTTTCAAATAAAGTAATAGCGAATCAGTAGAAAAAGTTTTTGTTTAAATGATAGAAAAAATTATTATATTTTAATGAATAAATCTCAAACTTTAATGAAAAATAAGTAGGAATGGAATTTATTGTAAGTATAAAATTCGGAATACGTGTTAATTAATATTATCTTTATATAATAAAACAGATCTCGCCTTAAAATTTGTTTTTTATCAGTGATTATGAAGTAATGTTGTTTAAGAAAAATACTTTAAAAGCAACATTGGATTGTAAAATTTTAAAGTCAAGTTAAACCCATATTTTAGTGATTTTAGCATTTGAGCAATACGTATAACAATATATAATGAAAAAAAAATTCTGTGTATATAAATTATATTTCTATATCCGTATTTATAATTTAAAGGGTCTTCTGTGTGAAGTGTTAATAGAAATTTAAAAAGTTTTATCATTTTGACACATGTGTCAAGTGACCAAAAGGAAGAAAGATTTATTAGGAGCACATCTTTGTGGTAGATGGAACTCCTTATCATCTAAGATATCATGTGTTCTTTTAAATTTTAAAATACAAATAATTTTACTTAAAAATATAAATTTTAAATTTTAAATAATAAAATAAAATAGTGTAATGGTGTCTTTTGATAGTTTTATATGAAATGCTTATGACATTTTAAAATAAACAGTTCAATTAGACACTGCACTCTTTAAAATGGATTCTTCTTATCCTAGCAAGCTTTCACATTACAAATCTCTACAATTTGAATAAGAGTGAAAAAAAAAAATCTAATTTAATGTATATAAGAAGTTATTGAATTATTAACTTCTCAATCACACATATATTTCGATGAACCAATTATTTATTTTAATGTATACTAATATGGACTGATATTCATCTTATTTTCTCATTAATGATAGCATCAAAATCTTGAATTTTTTTTACCATGACAAATTGACAATGATAAGGATTGAATTCAAAATTTCATATACATGTTTATATACAGAAAGTATTAGTCATGGGTAAACTTTATTAGAATGATTTCAGTTTTTGCAGGAATAATTAATTTGAACCATTTCATCAAGAATCATAACCAAATCAAAGTAATCACGATTTTAAAAGAGGATAAAGAAAATCTTTGAGTCATTTCATCAAGAATCATATAACCAAAGCAAAGTAATCACAAGTTTTGAAGAGGACAAAGAAAATCTTGCTTTAATGTCCGGAAATCATTCCTACATCTTAGAAAGGTATAAGTAGGATTACAAATCTTGCAGAGAAAGGGAAATAAAAGAAGAAAATTCCCTGAAACTTCTCTCCAGACATTATGGACTGCTTTATTTATTGGAGAAGATAAAGAAATTAATAAGAAAAAAATAAAAGAGTAATTAAAATTAAAAGTCATAAAGACCACGGAATATTCTCAAATCAATGTTTGCAGTTAGTCAAATTCTCTTGCTTTCTTACCACTGAATTTGTTGAAGCCAATTATAGTTATTTTGTTAGTCCAACCTAATTAACCATATAACAAGGGAGAGACCCAGGTATAGTAGACTTTTTCATTTTAACACAAAAACCAAACCATCAGACATCCAATATTTTAATGGTCGGTTGGGCGAAAAGTTCACAAACATTATCCTCAAAAGAAATATAGAATAAATTAATGTTATATTTCATTTCATTATCCTCAAATCTTGGCTAAGGGTACGATGATGAGCTAATTATGTTTGAGTTGGTCATGCTTTTAGACCAACTAACCAAACCAGAAAAAACGTCCATGCGCCCAACAATTGTTGGTCCGACAAGGTACATAATCACCACGTGGCGCTACTTGGAGAACCCTTCTAAACATTGCCGACACACATTGCACCGTAGAGAAAGACCCTGTGTGTTAGACACGCAATGGATTGTGTGGACCCACCAAAAAAATAATATTATTATTTAATTAAAAATAGTGTGGAGTAAAATGAGTTGCCACGTGGAATGGACAATGACGTGGCAGAAGAGGGAGTTGGGTCCAGTGTGAATATGAACCCACCTCACCTAAACCGGTGTTGTTTATTAAGAACAGTGGTTTAATAGAAAGCCACGTGTATTGTAACTGTCTACGTGGCACACTGTGAGGTGCCTTTGAAGAGAGGAAAATAAGTTAATTACGTAGGGATAGTAGGACCCAGTCGGTGATGATATCCTATTGCTTGGGCGGTGGCAGTTAACCAGAAAACTATATAATATTCTATATTTGTCTTTACACTTTACATATCTCAATAATCTTGCTTGAAAAGTAATAATAAAATAAAAATATGTGAGAGAAAAGAAACCATTACTCTGAAAAACTTCGAAAACAAACATTGCTTAGGCTGAATCAAATTAATTTAAGAAATATTGGTAAATTATATGTTTATGGAACAAAATAATCAAGGAATTTGGGTCATTTTTAGCCACTTGTTTGAAAAGTCAATACTTATTAGAGAGGAAAATAGGATTACTACAATAATAAGTTTACAATAATGTCCTCAATAACATTGTATCATATTTGTGGACACAAGCCTGATTAGTGTTTATTTGGACATTAAATGTGAGCTGTATGACATGTATCATTAATAACATGAAAGATGCAGATGTACAGGTAGTTTTTGTTTGATGCAAATCATACACTAATAACATAAAAGAAAATCTGTCATATATAAATAATCCTAAAAAATAAAGATGAATACAATAATAAAATAAATATGTAAAAAACCTCAAATAGGTTCGGTTTACCTTAATATATTTATAAGCATTAAAATCAATTTTTTTATAGATGAAAAAAATATTATATATATATATATATATATATTAAAATAAAATATGTTATTACCTGTATATAATCAAAAGTTGAGAAATTTAACATAATTTCTGTTTTTTCTTGTAAAATTGAATATTCATAATGTAAAGAAAAAGAGAAAAATATCACTGTTACAATGTTATAAGTAACCAAAATACCCAACACCTACATCAGCAACAATATTGTTATAGTATATTTATTGAATAAACTGTTTGTGTATAAATATGTGAATGAAGGTGTGACAAGGAGAACTTCAAAAGTCACTTCTTTAGCAAACCATGTTATATATAAATTAGTATAAGATTAACTAAGTTATACTTAGAAAATACAATTTTAAATTTAAAAAAATAAATAAAAAATTAGTAAAAGTATTCACACGTAATAATTTTTGTAGTATTATATGACCATCCATTTATTCTAATTATATATTTTTAGTACAGTAAGTTATATCACAGTTAAAATTCATATAATTGTAAATTATAACACCATTATTTCATTCAATTTAATCTAAATATAAATTAAGTTGTCTCATTAACTATTAATTAGGTTAATTAAGGGGCACAAAAATAGTATATCTTCATATTTTTTATGCAATTAAAACTATGTCAAATATACATATTCTCCTTTTAACATAATTTGTAGTAAAATAGTAGAATTTTAATACGATTTCAATTAATTAAATTAATTAAATTTGTAGTAATAACAACACGATGTTATTATTTACATTAGATTTTATTACGATATCAGTTTCATGAAATAAGAAACGGTGAAATAAAAAAACCTTATTATGATTGTACAATTGAAAAATGGTGTCTTGTAAACATGGTTTGTTGAAGAAAAGTACATTTATTTTAAGAATTATAAAAAAAATATTCTAATTTTTATAATTTTGACACTTGATTATTTTAAAAACAATTCATATAAGTAGCTATGGTAAGTATTACATATATTTAAAAAATAAATAAATACCACTTTGTCCATAAGTAATTAGATAAACTTGTTTAATTATAACTACTAGTATTTGTATTTGTAGCTTATGGTATACTGTACTAATTTGCAAGATTGTTTATATATGTTTTACTATAAAATTCAAAATTGGTGACATTATCATTTATATATAATTTGTAAGTTTAAATATATTTTTAATTCTCATAGTCTTAATATTAAATTTTATAAAAAAAATTATTTATATTTTACTACTTATTGAAAAAAAAAATTAGGTCATACAAAATATACAAAATTTAATTTAATTTTTGTAAAAGTTTTTGTTTATTTTTAATCTTTTGAAAATTTGAAGTCACTATATTTAGTCCTAACATCTATCTTAGTAGGTATTACTTATAATGATCATTTGACTTTTTATGTGAACAATGACATAATATTAGAAATACAAACAATATAACTTCCAATTTTAAAACAATTAAAAACAAAAGATTATAAAAGTTGTTCCAGTCAAGTATTTAAAAGACCCTAAAATTAGAATTTTTAATATTTTATGTCTTGTTTTTTGTATGACATATTATTTTTAAAAACAATAACTCAAATAAAGTCTCATTAATAATTCAGATTCATTATCTAATTAATATTTAACAAGGAACACTGTTTTATCTGCTCATGAGAAAATTAGGCAGATTTTACATTATTATCATCTAACCTGAAATATCTATTTCTTTTAATGACCTTTGATCTTGTTTAGCAGATGTCTATTAATACAATAATCAAATTAAATATGTATTTATTTTTAAGATTATTAAAAATATATTTAAGTTAACTTTTTAAAATTTATCATTAAAAAACTAATATCATTTTATTAAAGAATATTAATATTTGTTTGAAGAAAAAATTGATTAACATTAATTTAAGCAAAAATAAGTATTGATGTTTTTATAAATAATAATGTGTATTGTGTATTAATACAGAGACCATAAAGACAATTAGTGTTAAGGTGATGGTTTTGATCTACTATATATTATCAATTAATTATAATATAATCCATGAAATATTTTGCATGTGATGAGATCCCCTGGACAGGGACATTACCTTACCTAGTAACATATAGTGATATTAGGTATAATGTATTTTTTTGGCCATTGTATCAAAGATTTTGATTACAGGGTCAGAGAACAAATACATACGGAGAAAACGTTAAATGTAGACTAAAGTGATAATATAAATTAATTAAGTAAAAGTTTGATTATTCAACGAGAAACATTTGGTACCGTTGGATCCAGAGGCCATCTCTCTAACGGTTGGATCGAACATTAGCAGAAATACCCTTCAAGAGACCAGAACTTCTATATAAGTCACTCTCCACCTCCATTATTTCTCACACTGAAATTCAGAACAACCTCTTCAGTTATCTTTGCTTAGCAAACCAAGCCAAGCTTGTTGTTACCTCTTAGAACCTTCTATTTTCTCTTTCCCTTTCCTTTCACTGAAATCATGACTCCTAACATCACCACCGTCAATGGCAACACTGAGCAAACCAAAGGTCGCAGTGACCGTGCCTTTGTGACTTTCCTTGCTGGGAACGGTGATTACGTAAAGGGTGTTGTCGGTTTGGCCAAAGGGTTGAGAAAGGTCAAAAGCATATATCCTTTGGTGGTTGCTGTGTTACCTGATGTTCCTGAAGAACATCGTATGATTCTGAAATCCCAAGGTTGCACTGTCAGGGAGATTGAACCTGTGTATCCACCTGAGAATCAGACACAGTTCGCCATGGCTTATTATGTCATCAATTACTCCAAGCTACGTATTTGGGAGGTATATATATTTTGAATTAACTAGTGCACCTAGCTGTTATTAAAAGACTTTTTAAGTTTGTGATTTTATGAAATGTGTTTTTTTTTTTTTTTTTTTTTTTTTTTTTTTTTTTTTTTTTTTTTTTTTTTTTTTTTTTTTTTTTTTTTTTTTTTTTTTTTTTTTTTTT